>OGYO01000689.1_pt1 | contig 17891 bp, 15 predicted proteins | sample 1576561 | NCBI WGS metagenome assembly OGYO01 (sample SAMEA3541507, study PRJEB24748) | human gut metagenome | biome: human gut; feature: human-associated habitat; material: faeces | place: China | collected 2012 | reverse complement strand
CATTAGTATATAAAAAATAGTTCTAATGAAATATTTTTTATCTCCAAAAAAATCTCCTAACATAATATACACCTCTGCTAATTTATTTAATAAAATATAAGCAATATAATTATATCATAATTTTTATTTATATGATATAATTATATTGTCCATATCAGATTTTTCTTTTAAATAATTGGATTATTATGATTATAATTTTAGGAGATGTGTTTATGTATATGTTTTTATTAATTTTAGTAGTAATTTATGTGTTATTACAATTTTCATGTTTTAAAAAAGAAAAGAAGGCAAGAAATATTTTTAGGAATGGAAGTTTTCCGCTTATCTTTGCACATAGGGGTTCAAGTCATTTATTTCCGGAAAATACGGAATTAGCTTTTCTGAAGTCTTTTGAACTGGGCGTTGATGCTTTTGAAACAGATATAAGGCTTACAAAAGATGGTAGAATAGTAACTCAACATAATGAAGATATTGATGAAACAACTGATGGGACAGGAAAGGTTATAGATTATACTTATGATGAATTAAAAGAATTTAATTTTGGATATAAATTTAAAAATATCAATGGAGATTTTCCTTATGCTGAAAATAGGGTGAATGGATTATATCCAATGGAAGTTTCTGCACTTTTTGAAAAATTTAGAGATGATGTTGTATATAGTATAGATATTAAAGATGATGGAGAAGTAGGATTAAAGTCTACAGAACTTTTATATAAATTTGTAAAAGAATACAATTTGGAAAAAAATGTAATTTTTTCAAGTTTTAATGAAGAAAATCTTAAACATTTAAGAAAAATTAGCAAAGGCGAAATTATTATCTCCGGATCTATGCAAAAGACTACTGAAGTTGTATTGGCTTCATATTTTGGATATGACAGTTTTAAAAAATTTAATACTCATGCAATGATGCTTCCAAGATTTGAAAAACTTCCATTAGACACGAAGTATCTAATCTATAAATTTCATAAACATAATATTGCTGTTTGTTATTGGACAATAAATACAGAAAAAGATATGAGAAAACTTATAAATAAAAAAGTTGACGGAATTATTACTGATAGAGTTGATTTGCTTTTAAAAATAAAAGAAGAAAAGTCTAATTAAAATATTGACTTTTTCTTAATAATTTAGTATCCTATTACAAATGGATATATATGTTGAAAAGGAAAAGAAACAACGATTTTAAGAGAGATGTTGTCTGGTGAAAAACATCAATGTTGAAGGTGCGTCCTTGGAGTATTGTTTGCTACTTTATAGCAATTTAAGTGGATTTTTTCAATTAGAGTGGGACCGCGGAATTTTTTCGTCTCTTGTTTTTTCAAGAGGCGTTTTGTTTTATATTAAATAATCTAAGTAGTAAAATATTATAAAATTTTTAAAAATAGAGAGGTGTAATATGAAGATTTATAACACATTAACTAGAAAAAAAGAAGATTTTAAACCTATTCAAGCTGGAAAGGCATTGATTTATGTTTGTGGTCCAACGGTTTATAATTATATTCATATTGGTAATTCAAGACCTATGATTGTTTACGATACTTTGAGAAGATATCTTTTATATATAGGTTATGATGTAAAATTTGTAAGTAATTTTACAGATATTGACGATAAGATTATAAATAGAGCAAAAGAAGAAAATGTACCTTTTACAGATATTACAAAAAAATATATTGATGCATATCTTGAAGATAGTTATGGTTTAAATCTTTTTGAAAGTCATACAATTCATCCAAAAGCTACAGAATGTATCAATGAGATGATAGAATTTGTAAAAGTTTTAGAAGAAAAAGGCATTGCATATAATGTCGATGGTAATGTATATTTTGATATTACAAAAGCTAAGGATTATGGAAAATTATCTAAAAAAAATATTGATGATTTAAGAGCAGGAGCAAGGATTGATATTTCTGATGAAAAGAAAAATCCTCTTGATTTTGCACTTTGGAAAAAAAGAAAAGACGAAACTGAACCCGCTTGGGAAAGTCCATGGGGAATGGGAAGACCGGGTTGGCATTTAGAATGTTCCGTTATGGCAAAGAAATATTTAGGAGATACAATAGATATTCATGCGGGTGGAGAAGATTTACAATTTCCTCATCACGAAAATGAAATTGCTCAGTCTGAATGTTGTAATGGAAAAGTTTTTGCTAATTACTGGATGCATAATGGAATGATTAATATAGATAATGTAAAGATGAGTAAATCAAAAGGAAATTTCTTTACAATAAAAGATATTCAAAAAGAATATGACTTGGAAGTAATTAGACTTTGGATTTTATCAACACATTATAGAAATCCTTTGAATTTCAGTAGAGAAGTTATGGAACAAACAAAAAATGGGCTTGAAAGAATGTATAATGGTAAAGAACATTTAGAAAGACTTTTAGAAATTTGTGAAGAAAAAGAAGATGGAGATATTTCCAGATTAGTTGAACTGAAAAAAGAATTTTTAGATTGTATGGATGACGATTTAAATACAGCTGATGCTATTTCTAAAGTTTATGAGCTTATTCGTTATGCAAATACATTTGATGAAAATACTGACTTGAAAGTTGTAAAGGGAGCTGTTAAGTTGCTTTCTGATTTTGCATCTGTTTTAGGTCTGTTATATAAAGAAGATGATGATAATTTAGATGAAAAAGTTGAAAAACTTATTAAAGAAAGAGAAGAAGCTAGAAAGAATAAAGATTTTAAAAGAGCTGATGAAATTCGTGATGCTTTAAAAGAAATGAATATAGAATTAAAAGACACAAGAAATGGTGTTATTTGGAAAAGGGTGTAATATGAGCGACTATATATTCGGAAGAAATGCTGTTTTAGAAGCATTGGAAAGCGATAGAAAAGTAGAGAAAATATATATTTTAAAAGGTGATTTAAAGGGCTCAATAAATAAAATAATTGGTAAAGCAAAGGCAAATGGTATTCTAATTTCAGAAATTGATAAAAATAAATTAGAAAATATGGCTGATGGAGTTGTTCATCAAGGAGTTTGTGCATTAATTTCAAGTTTTGAGTATTCAACAGTTGAAGAAATATTACAAAGTGCTAGAGATAAAAATGAAGATTTATTTTTAGTGATTCTTGATGAGATTGAAGATCCACATAATTTTGGAGCAATAATTCGTACTTGTGAAGCAGTTGGTGTTCATGGAATTGTAGTTTCAAAGAGAAATCAAGCACCTGTAACTTCAATTGTTCAAAAATCTTCTGCCGGAGCAGTAAATCATATTAAAATAGCGAAAGTTGCAAATATTGCAGATACAATTTTAAAATTACAAAAAGAAAATGTATGGGTTTATGGTGCCTGTGGAGAGGCTGAAAAGATATATACAGATATTGATTTTAAAGGAAATATTGCAATAGTAATTGGAAATGAAGGAAAGGGAATAGGACAACTTATAAGAAAGAGATGTGACTTTTTAACCAAACTTCCAATGAAAGGTAAAGTTTCAAGCCTTAACGCATCAAATGCCTGTGCAGTTCTAGTTTATGAGGCATTAAGACAAAGAGATGAAAAATAAAAAATTAATTATAATTGACGGTTACAATATTTTAAATGCTTGGGAAAAATATAAACCATTTTTAAATTTGAGTTTTGAAAATGCAAGACATGAGTTAATTTATGATATGGGAGAATTTTCAAAATTAATAGGAATTGATTTGTTACTTGTCTTTGACGCATATAAGATTAATTTTAAAGGTACTTCAGATGTTATAAAAGGAATTGAAGTTGTTTATACAAAACAAAATGAAACTGCAGACCAATTTATTGAAAAAAAATTGGACGAAATAGGAAGAAAAATTTTGGTTTCTGTCGGAACAGATGACACTCTTATTCAAAAACTAGTTACACAAAGAGGTGGAATAGTATTAACCTCAAAAGAATTATTGTTCCGTTATGAAAATTTAAAAAACAAAAGTAATCGTTATGAAACTAAAAATAGAATTACAAACAAAAGCTATTTCAATACTCTAGATGACAAAGCTTTAAATCAACTAGATGAAATAGAGAAAAAATTATTTAGAAAGTAGGATAAAGTTTTGAGTGAAATTTTTGACAATAACGCAAAACCATTTTTAAAATGGGCAGGTGGGAAAACTCAAATTTTAAATGAAATAAGAAAATATTATATTTTTGACAGTAATATAACAAAATATGTTGAGCCATTTATAGGTGGAGGAGCTGTTTTATTTGATATTTTGAATCAATATGATTTAAAAGAAGTTTATATTAGTGATATAAATGCAGATCTTATAAATGCATATTCTTGTATAAAGAATAACGTTGAAGAATTGATTTTAATTTTAGAAAATATAGAAAAAGAATTTTTGAAATTAGATATTGAAAATAGAAAAGAATATTATTTATCAAAAAGGGAAGAGTTTAATAACATTGAAATTAGTTCTTATAAATATATTGTAAAAAAATCAGTATTGATGATTTTTTTAAATAAAACTTGTTTTAATGGACTATTTAGAGTAAATAAATCTAATAAATTTAATGTGCCTTTTGGAGATTATAAGAACCCTAAAATATGTGATACTGTTAATTTAATGAATATTTCAAAAAAATTAAAAAATGTAAATATAGTTTGTGATGATTATAAAAAATCATTTAATGTTATAGATAGTAATACATTTGTATATATTGATCCACCATATAGACCAATATCGTTGACATCAAGTTTTACATCATATAGTAAGGATTCTTTTGATGATAAAGATCAGAAAGAACTTTCAGAGTTTGTAAATAAGATAAATAAGATTGGAGCAAAATTTTTATTGAGTAATTCTGATCCAAGAAATAATAATTCTGATGATAATTTTTTTGATGATTTATATTCTAACTATAATATAAATAGAATATTTGCAAATAGGAGTATTAACTCAAAAGGAAATTTAAGAAATAAAATAACTGAACTTTTAATTTCAAATTTTTAGGAGAAAATGTATGGAACGTAATTTTAAAGAATGGATATCAAGTTTTAGAACAAATATTGTTGACTATAGTTATTACACAGATTTTAAAAAGGTATATAAAAATGTTGATGAACTAAAGGTTGAATTAAATATTTTAAATTCATTAATAGGCTCAAAAAATATAGAGTCAGATTTTGAAAATTTATTAAGAAAGTACCCTGAAGTTTTGAGGTGTATTCCAATATTAATAGCAGTCAGGAAAAAAGAAATTTATGCTATTGATGAATTTGGAGAATTTAATTATTCTTTTAAGAAAACAAATTTACCAATAGAACAATATAGTATATTTATGAGAAAAACAGGATTGTTTGATTTGATTCAAAATCATATAATTACGAATTTAGTAGATTACGTTACAGGAGTAGAAACTGGATTAGACTCAAATGCAAGAAAGAATCGAGTAGGGCATGTGATGGAAAATTTAGTTGAGAAATATATCATAAATGCTGGATTTATTAAAGATTTTAATTATTTTAAGGAAATGTATATAAGTGATATTACTAAAAGATGGAATATTGATTTATCCGCAATTTCTAATACTGGAAAAACTGAAAAAAGATTTGATTTTGTAGTTAAAACAGAAGATATGATTTATGTTATAGAAACAAATTTTTATAGTAGTGGAGGAAGTAAACTTAATGAAACAGCTCGTAGTTATAAAAATATAGCAATAGAATCTAATAATATAATAGGGCTAAAATTTGTATGGTTTACAGATGGAAAAGGTTGGGAAAGTGCTAGACATAATCTTGAGGAAACTTTTGACATTATGGAACATCTGTATAATTTAAATGATTTAGAAAATAATGTTATTAAAGAAATTTTTGTCTAATAGAAGGTTATGGCTATGAAAAAAGAAAAAGAATGGGATCCTGAAGATTTTGAATTAGAAATGACAACACATTGGTCTTTTCCAAATAGGGGAAATTGGGCAACTCATGATGCAAAGTGGAGAGGAAATTGGTCACCTTATATACCAAGAAATATAATTCTTAGATATTCAAAAGAAAATGATATTGTATTAGATCAATTTGTTGGTGGGGGTACGACCCTTGTTGAAGCAAAACTTTTGAACAGAAATATTATAGGTGTCGATGTTAATGATATAGCAATACAAAGATGTAAAGAAAAAGTAGATTTTGAATATAAGCAATCCAATAGCAAAGTGATAATTAAAAAGGGAGATGCAAGAAATTTGTTTTTTCTTGAAAATGAAAGTATAGATTTGATATGTACTCATCCACCATATGCTAATATTATAAATTATAGTGATGATTTGGAAAATGACTTGTCTAGATTAAATATAAAGGATTTTTTAATACAAATGGAAAAAGTTGCAAATGAAAGCTATAGAGTCCTTAAAAAAGGAAAGTTTTGTGCTATATTAATGGGTGATACTAGACAAAAGGGTAATATGATACCAATGTCTTTTAAAGTTATGGAAATATTTAAAAAAACTGGATTTACTTTGAAAGAAATTATAATAAAAGAGCAACATAACTGTAAAGCTACAGGATTTTGGAAAACTAATAGTATAAAATATAATTTTTTATTAATAGCACATGAATATTTATTTATTTTTAAAAAATAAATAAATTATAAAATTATTTAATAGTGAAAATAGGAGGGAACATGCGAAAACCTTGGAACGAATATTTTATGGATTTAGCGAAGATGGTTGCAACTAGAGGAACTTGTGATAGGGCTTATGTTGGTTGTGTTTTAGTTAATAAGGATAATAGAATTATATCAACTGGATATAATGGTTCAATTTCAGGTAATCCTCAATGTGACGAAATAGGTCATACAATGAGAGATGGACATTGTATTGCTACAATACATGCAGAACAAAATGCACTTTTATATTGTGCAAGAGAGGGGATAAAAGTAAAGGGTTGTACTTGTTATGTAACTCATTTTCCTTGTTTAAATTGTACTAAGGCTTTAATCCAAGCAGGAATTTCAAAGATTTACTATGAAAATAGTTATAGAATGGATGAATATGCGATAGAATTATTGGAAAGAAACAAAATAGAATATATAAAAATTGGTAATTAGATTATAAAAATTAATTGACATAACAAAAAAATAGAGTTAGAAACAACTCTATTTTTTAATGCTTATAATAATTCCTCAATATATTCAAATTGAATATCTTCGTCTTTTTTAGCGTAAGCCATATCTCTTTCTTTTGTAATTGCAATGTCATCTACAAAAAACGGTTTAATTGTTTCTGTATTATTATCTTCATTTATTATTTTTACTTTTACAATTTCAGATAGAGTATAACTGTCAACTATAACGCCTTTTCCTTCGTTTGTTACGACATATGTTCCACAAGGCGGTATTTTTTTTAGTTTTTCTTCATATACATTTTGTTCATATTTCAAACAACACATAAGTCTTCCGCAAGTTCCTGAAATTTTGTTTTGATTTAAAGATAAAGATTGATCTCTTGCCATTTTTATAGTTACAGGAGCAAATTCTCCTAAAAATCTTTTACAACAACAAACTTGTCCACAAGAACCAATAGCACCAACTATTTTTGCGTGATCTCTAACTCCAATTTGTCTAAGTTCAATTCTGTTTTTAAATATATATGCAAGGTCTTTAACCAATTCTCTAAAGTCAATTCTATTATCAGAAACAAAGTAAAAAATTACCTTCTGATTGTCAAAAGTATATTCACAATCAACTAATTTCATATCTAAGCCGTGTTCATTTGCTTTTACTTTACAAATTTCGATAGCATCTTTAGCCTTTTTTTTATTTTCTTCATGTATATAATCATCCATACTGTCGGCAATTCTCAAAACCGGTTTTAATGAGGAAACTAGTTTTGATTCTTCAACTTCTCTCGGCTCAATGGCTACATTTCCATATTCTATACCACGAGAAGTTTCAACGATTACATTGTCATTTTTATTTATACTAAAGTTGCAGGGGTCAAAGTAATAAATTTTTCCGGCTTCTTTGAATCTTATCCCAACTACTTTTTTCATGATTCCTCCTAAAATTTATACACACATATTATACCATAATTTTCTGTTGAATACTAGATATATTAATTTAATGGGATTAAAGTTGTCATAAAAAACAACGGAATTTTTTTCCGTTGTTTTCTAAATTAAATATAAGATTATACTCTTGATTATGACAGAATTAAGTGATAGTAAATTATTCTCTGTTTTTTAGAACTTCGCTGAAATTCATTTTTGATATTCTATAAAATTGTAATATACTTACAAATATATATGTTGCAATTGTGATTAAAATAGATAATATCACTATTTTTGGAGAAATATCAAGTTCCAAATATCCTGAAAATTTTAGCATAGAGTAGTACATTATCTCTTTTACCGCGTATATTTCAAGTGGTATTAAAGCTATTAAACTCACTAGTACCGTTATAGTTACTGGTCGAATATAGATTTTTGAAATTTCTCTATTCGTATAACCGAAAATTTTTAAATATGCAATTTGGATAGTATTTTTATCTGTTATTATTTTCATTAGACTGTAAGTAAAGCCTGCTAAGAATATTGTAGATACAGCTATAAATGCAGATAGCATTGGTCCCATGAGTTTAGACATCTGTTTAGAAACATCTGTCATTGAATTTTCATCTATTGTTGTTGAAACATACTTTTCATCAATATCTAATTTTTCATTACTAAAATATCCATTAAAGAATTCTTTATTTTGCTCTAATTCTTCATTCAAATATTCTTGCTTTATAAAGGCTGAAAGATTAGCAGACTTTTTGTGTATATCAACTATTTTATAAGTCTTTTCTTTATCTGACAATTTCCCTTTAACTGTTATTTCATCTCCAACATACTTTCTAAGTTTCTTTGAAAGATTTTCACTAATAACTATCTCATTTTTGTTTTCAGGTAGTTTGGTGTTTTCAAAGTATTTTGAATTTTCAGTAATTCCTAAAAGAAGTATGTCTTCATCTGATTTTTTGATACTGTGATAAACCCTTGCTGGTGTAGTCGTATATTTTTCTGCTGTTTTATTGCCAATTTCAATAGGAGCCTTTAGCACATATTGATATTTACTAATCAAATTTTCTTTTATATTATTTCCGTAGTTGTCGAATGTAGGTTTTGCAGAAATTCCAAAGATGAATAATATTGAAGTAATAAATATTCCAAGTACTATCGCTACATAATCTCCTTTGTTGGATTTTATAATTGATTTTCTAAATGAACCTAAAAAGTTTTTGTTGACTTTTAATTCATTTTCATGCTTTGATTTTCTTTTATTTTTATAATGTTTTAAATTTTTTCTTAAAAAATCTAAAGGTGTGAAGTTTAATTTTCTATAAATATAAATATAATTAAAAATTAAAATTATTGAAATAGGTATGATAGTCGTAATTATTAATGCTTCCAAGTTGAAACTAGGAGTGAAGTTCTGCATATTAAATGATTTGTAGTAAACAGATTTAAAAGAATTTGTAAAAACTGTGTACCCAAAAATATTTCCTAAAACAGCAGCTAAAAATGTAATTATAACAGAGTTTGCTATATAATTTATAACTAGCTCTGATTTTTTATATCCATTCGCAAGAAGTATTCCAATTATTTCAGATTCTTCTTGTATTTTACTCACAATAGAAAGTGCAAATATGAATCCTATTAGCGTTACCATTAGACAAAGCATAACAATAACCATAGGCCTATCTCCACCCATATCGTCAATCAAATAACTTATAGCATTATTATCTTTTTTTGGAAGTTGTTCTAAAACTGTTTTTGATATATTCGCAGAATTTACAACTTCTTTATTTTTTTCTTTCGTTTCTTTTTCACTTAGGTTTCTATCGTTAAATCTATATGAAACTTGATATTTTAACTTGCTTTCGTTAAAAATATCTTTGTCTTTATCAGATACTAATCCTACTCCAAAATCTATTGCATTAAATATTAAATCTGTAGATTTTTGAAAAGATGAATTATAATCCGGAGTTGCTATTAAACCAACTATTTTAAAAATACGTTCTTTATTATCTTTAAAAAATTCTTTTTTAAAAGTAATATTGTCACCTATTTTTAAATTATTATTTTCAGCAAATAGTCTATTAATAGCTATTTCATTTTTATTTTTTGCAAGATTACCTTCATTGATAACAGGGAGATTTATATTTTTTCTATTTGTATAAAGTCTAATTGTCTTTTCATCTTTATCATCTTTAATTTTATTAATTTTTGCATCAACGTAAGGAGCTTTTTCGACTTTAACATTAGTTTTTTCAATGGATCTTAATATTTCATCTGTAGGGTCAAATGCGAATAATATTTTTCCATCTTCAACAACTCCAGTTGACATAAGTTCATAATATAAAGTCTTGATACTTCCTGATGAAACTAACATGCCTGAAGTTGTGGAAATCATAAAAAACAGAAGTATAAAGAGAAATAAATTTTTTGACCATTGGGCTTTTAATCCTCTAAGAATTCTTTTATTTAAATTTCTCATGTTACCACTCCAATTCTTGTGCATCCATTACCTTGTCATTTTCAATTTCTTGACATATAATTCCATCTTTTAGCCTTATTGTAATATTAGACATCTTTGTTATTTCTTCATTATGAGTTGCAAGGATAATTGTAGTTTTATATTCATTATTTATTCTTTGAAGTAGAGATAAAATATCCTTTGAAGTTTTATAATCTAAAGCACCCGTAGGCTCATCACAAAGTAAAATTTCAGGTTTTTTTATTAAAGCACGACCTATTGCACATCTTTGTTGTTGTCCACCTGATAATTGTCTTGGATATTTATTTTTATGTTCCCATAGACCTAAATCTTTTATTAATTTTTCAATATCCATAGGGTCATTATGTATAAAAGAACCCACCTGAATATTTTCTGTTACGGTTAAGTCCGGAATTAAATTATAAAATTGAAAAATAAAGCCTAAATATTTTCTTCTAAAATTTGAAAGGGCATTTTGTTTTAAACTTGAAATTTCATATTCATTTATCACTATAGAACCACTGTCGATTTTTTCAAGTCCGCCAATAGCATTAAGTAATGTTGATTTTCCTGAACCAGATGGTCCTAATAGAGTACAAAGTGCACCTTTTTCTAAAGAAAAATTTATATCTTTTAAAACGGAAATTTTATTTTCATTTGTTCCATAAGATTTGTTTAAATTTTTTACAACTAAAAACATAAATACCTCCATAAAAATTTATTTAACTATAAACCAATTATAGCACTTTCGATATTTATTATCAACAATAAAATTTTATAACAGAAAGTATTTTTTAATTTGATTATTAAAGAAATTTTTGCGGTATATTAGTTATGTTATAGATGAAAAATATAGTATAATATTATATAGATTATTTTAAATAAAAATATTTGATTAATAAATAAATGGGGAGTACATTATGGAGTTTGTTTTAAATTCAAAATTTAAGCCTACAGGAGATCAACCCGAAGCTATTGAAAAAATATCGGATTCAATTAAAAAAGGTAATAAAGAAATAATTTTAAAGGGTGTTACAGGAAGTGGAAAGACCTTTACAATGGCAAATATTATTGAAAAAGTTCAAAAACCAACACTTGTAATTGCACATAATAAGACTTTGGCTTATCAGCTTGCTAGTGAATTTAAGGAATTTTTTCCTAACAACGCTGTTGAGTTTTTTGTGTCCTATTATGATTATTATCAACCTGAAGCATATGTTCCACAATCCGATACTTATATAGAAAAAGACAGCTCAATAAATGATGAGATAGATAAACTTAGACACTCCGCTACAATGTCTCTTTTTGAAAGAAGAGATGTAATCATTGTTGCTTCCGTTTCTTGTATTTATGGTTTAGGTGATCCAATAGACTATGAAAATTTAGTTGTTTCATTAAGACCGGGAATGATAAAAGATAGAGATGAAGTTATAAGAAAACTTGTGGATATTCAATATGTAAGAAATGATATTAATTTTATTCGTGGTACTTTTCGTGTAAGGGGAGACAGTTTAGAAATATTTCCAGTTTCCTCATCTGAAAATAGTATTAGAGTAGAATTTTTTGGAGATGAGATAGATAAAATTTCAGAAATTGATGCCTTAACAGGTAATGTAATAGGAACTCGTGAGCATGTTGCAATTTATCCTGCTTCTCACTTCGCTACTAGTTCAGAAAAAATTGAAAGAGCAATTGGAACAATTTCAAAAGAATTGGAAGAAAGACTTTTAGTTTTAAATCAAGAAAATAAATTAGTTGAAGCTCAAAGACTTGAACAGAGAACAAAATATGATTTGGAAATGTTACAAGAAATTGGATTTTGTAGTGGTGTAGAAAATTATTCCGCTCATTTAAGCGGTAGAGAAAGAGGTTCAAGACCTTATACTTTGATTGATTATTTTCCTGATGACTTTTTAATTATTGTAGATGAAAGTCATGTTACTGTTCCACAAATTGGTGCAATGTATGAAGGAGATAGAAGTAGAAAACAAAATTTGGTTGATTATGGATTTAGATTGCCTTCTGCTTTGGATAACAGACCATTAAAATTCACAGAATTTGAAAGTATGGTAAATCAAATTTTATATGTATCTGCTACTCCTGGCAAGTACGAAAAAAGCCATAATTTAGAAGAAGTTGAACAAATTATAAGACCTACGGGACTTTTGGATCCTTTAATTGAAGTTAGAAAAACAGAAGGACAAATTGACGATATAATTGGCGAAGTAAATTCAGTTATTAAAAAAGGTGAACGTGTTTTAATTACAACTTTGACTAAAAAAATGGCTGAAAATTTAACGGATTATTTAAAAAATGTAGGAATAAAAACAACTTATTTGCATAGCGATATTGATACGATTGAACGTATGGAAATAATTAGAGATTTGCGTGTTGGAAAGTTTGACGTTTTGGTTGGAATAAATTTATTAAGAGAAGGACTTGACTTGCCAGAGGTAAGTATGGTTATAATTATGGATGCAGATAAGGAAGGTTTTTTACGTTCTGAAACTTCTATGATACAAACAATTGGACGTGCTGCAAGAAATGTAAACGGAAGAGTTATTATGTATGCAGATAGAATAACAAAGTCAATGGATGTGGCAATTAAGGAAACAAATAGAAGGCGTGAAATTCAAAATAAATACAATATAGAGCATAATATTACACCAAAGAGTGTTAAGAAAGATATTAGAGAGATTATTCAAGCTACAAAGGTTGCTGAGGATAATGTGGATTATAAAACAGAAGATGTTGAAATTACAGATTATGAAAGTTTCATTGAAGATTTGAAAAATGAAATGTTATCTGCTGCCGATTCTTTAGATTTTGAAAGAGCAGCATCAATTAGGGATGAAATAAAGAGATTAAAAGAAATGTGGGGATTAGATGTCTAAAAATACAATTAGAATTAAAGGAGCAAAAGTAAATAATTTAAAGAATATAGATTTGGAAATTCCAAGAGATAAACTGGTTGTTTTTACAGGTCTAAGCGGAAGCGGAAAATCATCTTTGGCTTTTGATACAATTTATGCCGAAGGGCAAAGAAGATATGTTGAGAGCTTATCAAGTTATGCAAGACAATTTTTAGGTCAAATGGATAAACCTGATGTTGAATATATTGATGGACTAAGTCCGTCAATTTCTATTGATCAAAAAACTACAAACAGAAATCCAAGATCTACTGTAGGAACTGTTACTGAAATTTATGATTATTTAAGATTGCTTTTTGCAAAAATTGGAATTCCAAAATGTCCAATATGTGGAACTGAAATAAAAAGTCAAAGTATCGACCAAATGGTTGATAGAGTTATGAAACTTGAAGAGAGAAGTAAAATTTTTGTGTTAGCTCCTGTAGTTCGTGGAAAAAAGGGAGAACATAAAAAACTTTTAGAAAATATAAAAATTCAAGGTTTTGTCCGTGCAATTATTGACGATAAGGAATATGAACTTACAGAAGAAATTGAATTAGATAAAAATAAGAAACATAATATTGATATCGTAGTTGATAGACTTGTTGTAAAAGAAGGAATTGAGTCAAGACTTACAGAGAGTTTGGAAACAGCTTTTAAATTTAGTGACAGTATTGTTAAGGTTAAAGTTGTTGATGGAGAAGAAATTTTATTTTCTGAAAAAATGTCCTGTCCTAATGGGCATATTTCATTTGATGAAATTGAGCCTAGAACTTTTTCTTTTAACAGTCCTTTTGGGATGTGTCAAGATTGTAACGGACTAGGAAGTCATAAAATTATAGATCCAAATTTAGTAATTCCAGATATGAATAAATCACTTTTAGAGGGAGCTATTGAATGTTACAATATGACTACCGGAGAAGATGGATACTATTACAAAATATTTCATGAAATCATAAAATATAACGGTTTTGATGAAAATACTCCTTTCAAAGATTTGAGCAAAGAGACAATTGATGAACTTTTTTATGGGACAGGTACTAGGAATATAAAATTTAGGTTCGAAAGTAAGTTCACAAATGAAAATAAAACTTTTAATAAACCATTTGAAGGAATAGTAAAGAATTTGGAAAGAAGATATGCTTCTTCTCCAATGTCTTCTATGAGAGAAAAAATTGAAACAGTGATGTCTGAAATGGAATGTGAAACTTGTAAAGGAAAAAGACTTAATGAAAAAGCTCTTTCAATTTTTATAAGAGATAAAAATATTTCAGATGTTACTGCAATGTCCGTTCAAAAATTAAATGAATGGTTTAATGATTTAGAATTAACAGAAACTGAAAGTATAATTGGTGAAAGGATTTTAAAGGAAATTAGAGAAAGACTTAAATTCTTAAAAGATGTAGGTCTTGAATATTTAACTTTGGCAAGAAGTGCAGGAACTCTTTCAGGAGGAGAAAGTCAAAGAATTAGACTTGCAACTCAAATCGGTTCAGGACTTGTTGGAGTTGTTTATGTTTTAGATGAACCAAGTATCGGCTTACATCAAAGAGATAATGAAAAACTTTTAAATGCTTTAAGAAATTTAACAAATCTTGGAAATACTTTGATTGTAGTAGAACATGATGAGGATACTATTCGTTGTGCTGACCATATTGTAGATATTGGACCAAGAGCAGGGATTCATGGTGGAGAGGTTGTTGCTCAGGGAACTCTTAAAGATATTATGAAGAGTAAAAAATCTATTACAGGAGCATATCTTTCAGGAAAAAGTAAAATAGAAGTTCCTAAACAAAGAAGAAAATACACAGATACAATTAAAGTTTTTGGAGCAAGAGAAAATAATTTAAAAAATATTGATGTTGAATTTCCTATCGGTGTTTTTACTTGTGTAACCGGTGTTTCCGGAAGTGGAAAGAGCAGTTTGGTAAATTCAATTTTAAATAAAGAATTGTCAAACAAATTAAATAGGAGCAAACAAAAAACAGGAAAATTTGATAGGATAGAAGGCTATGAAAAGCTTGATAAAGTTATTGAAATTGACCAAAGTCCGATAGGGAGAACTCCGCGTTCAAATCCTGCAACTTATACTAAAGTTTTTGATAATATAAGAGATGTTTTTGCCATGACTACAAAAGCAAAAATGAAAGGATATAGTAAAGGTAGATTTAGTTTTAATGTTCACGGTGGCCGTTGTGAAGCTTGTAAAGGAGATGGTACAATAAAGGTCGAAATGCACTTTTTACCTGATGTGTATGTTCCTTGTGAAGTTTGTGGTGGTAAAAGATATAATAGAGAAACTTTGGAAGTAACATATAATGGGAAAAATATTTCCGATGTTTTGGAAATGACTGTTGAAGACGGACTTAAATTCTTTGAAAATCATCCTTCAATAAAAAGAAAATTACAAACATTATATGATGTAGGATTGGATTATATTAAGATTGGTCAAAGCTCAACAGAGCTTTCAGGTGGAGAGGCTCAAAGAGTTAAACTTGCATCTGAACTTGCTAAACGTGGAACGGGACAAACTGTTTATATTTTAGATGAACCAACTACAGGATTACACATTGATGATATAAAAAAATTGATTGAAGTTTTAAATACCTTAGTTGAACAAGGAAATACTGTTATTGTTATAGAACATAATTTAGATATGATAAAAATTGCAGATCATATAATTGATTTAGGTGTTGAAGGTGGTGACGGCGGAGGAACTGTTGTTGTAACAGGAACGCCGGAAGAAGTTGCAAAATGTGAGAAGTCATATACAGGACAATTTTTAAGAAAAATATTAGGAGGACAAAATGGATAGATATATTTTAATTTTAACAGATACCTTCGAAGAAGTTGAAGCACTTACTCAAGTTGATTATCTTAGAAGAGCGGATATTAAGGTCGATATGATTTCAATTACAGGGAAACTTCAAGTTTCTAGTAACAGAGGAATAACTGTTTTAGCAGATGATTTAATTGAAAATATAAATTTAAAAGAATATGCAGGAATTATTATTCCAGGTGGACTTCCTGCTGCTTTTGATATCAGAGATGATAAAAGAGTTTTAGATATAATAAAGAAATTTGACGAAGAGCACAAATTAATTTCTGCAATTTGTGCGGGACCTTCAGTTCTTGCAAAGGCAGGTGTTTTATCCGGAAGAAGTGCAGTTATTTATCCAGGAATGGAAGATGAACTAATTGATGCAAATGTTAAAGAAGATGCAATTTGTATCGATGACAATATAATTACGGCAAGAGGAGCTGGACTTGCAGGAGAACTTGCTTATACATTGATTAGAAATATAAAAGGAAAAGTTCAAGAAAAACAAGTTCGTTTTATGTCTGTTGATTATTTGTTGAGGGATTTTATTCTAAAGGAAGAAAAGAATGGAAAATAAAAAAATAGAATTTAACTCTTTGAAAATTGAAGAGCTTGAAGATTTATTTTTAAGTTTGGGAGAAAAGAAGTTTAGGGCTGAGCAATTTTTTAGATTTATGCATCAAAAGAAAAACTTTGAAATAGAAAATTGCAAGCAACTGCCTAAAGTTTTAATTGAAAAACTAAAGGAAATAGGATATATAAATACTTCTTCAATTTATACAAAATATGAATCAAAGCTAGATAATACAAAAAAATATTTGATTAAATTATATGATAATAGAATAATTGAAACTGTATTTATGGACTATGGAAGTTATTGTACAGTTTGTATTTCAAGTCAAGTAGGTTGTAGAATGGGATGTACTTTTTGTGCGTCAACAAAAGAAAATTTTAAAAGAAATTTAACTTCTGCTGAAATGTTAAATCAAATTTATTTGATAGAGAATGATTTGAATTTAACTATAAATAATATTGTTATTATGGGAATTGGAGAGCCTCTTGACAATTATAAGAATGTAATCAATTTTCTGAAGATTATAAATTCTGAAAAAGGTAAAAATTTAAGTCTAAGAAATATTACAATTTCAACTTGTGGACTTGTCCATAATATTTATAAATTAGCTGATGAAAAATTACCGGTTACCCTCACAATTTCACTTCATAATCCATTTCAAAATGAAAGACGAGAAATAATGCCTATTTCAGATAATTTTTCAATTGATGAGATATTAAAGGCTTGTAAGTATTATTTTGATAAAACTTCAAGAAGAGTAAGTTTTGAATATACAATAATCAAAGGGCAAAACGACTCAAAAAAACATGCGTTGGAGCTTAAGAATATTCTAAAAGGATTAAATTGCCATATTAATATAATTCCTTTAAATTCAATAAAAGAATTTGATGGAGTTGCGCCAAGTACAAAGTATATTTATGTATTTAAGTCAATGCTTGAAAACTACGGAATAAATGCCACGATAAGAAAGAAACAGGGTGATGATATAAATGGAGCTTGTGGACAACTTAGACAAGGTGTATTAGAAGAGGAGAATTAACTGACTGTGAAGTCAGTTTTTTATTGTAAAACAACAAGGTTCTCGGGAACCACCCGATGTGAAGCATCGTGGAAGGGTG
>OGYO01000683.1_pt1 | contig 17935 bp, 16 predicted proteins | sample 1576561 | NCBI WGS metagenome assembly OGYO01 (sample SAMEA3541507, study PRJEB24748) | human gut metagenome | biome: human gut; feature: human-associated habitat; material: faeces | place: China | collected 2012 | reverse complement strand
GATCGCCCAGAGCTTTTCAAAGCCGTGGGCGATGACGGGCTGGCGCATCGGATATCTCATGGGCAGCGCACCGGTCATCCGAAAGCTCACTGCACTCCACGGGCATATTCTGACCTGCGCGCCCAGCATGCTCCAGGCCGCCTGTGAGACGGCGCTGGAAACCGACACGGCGCCGATGCGCGAGACCTACGCAAAAAGGCGGGCGCTGGTACTGCGCCGCCTCCATGCGATGGGGCTGTGCTGCCCCGTCCCGGAGGGCGCGTTTTATGCCTTCCCGGATATCCGAGCCTTCGGCCTTCGCTCCAAGGAGTTCTGCCTTCGTCTGATCGCGGAGGCCGGGGTCGCAGCAGTACCCGGAAGCTGCTTCGGAACAGAAGGGCATATCCGCATATCCTACTGCTGCGGCGAGCAGACGCTCGAACGCGGCATGGATCGTCTCGAGGCATTTCTGGAAAAGCTCAAACAGGAAAGAAGAACTTGACGACCTACAGAAACAGGAGGTAGCTCAAATGAAACAGAAAACACTTTTCCGCGGCATCGCCACGGCTCTTGCCACCCCGATGACATCTTCCGGCGCCATCGACTATGACGCCTACGGCAGACTCATAGACTGGCAGATCGAAAGCGGCGTCGCCGGGCTTGTCACCTGCGGCACAACGGGCGAGGCGTCCACAATGACCGCCGAGGAGCACCGCCAGACGATCGCCTTTGCCGTAAAGCGGGCCGCCGGGCGCGTGCCGGTCATCGCAGGCACCGGCGCAAACTGCACCGAAAAAGCCGTCGAGCTGACGCGGTTTGCCTGCGCCGCCGGAGCGGATGCCTGTCTGGTGGTGACGCCCTATTATAACAAGGCCACACAGCGGGGGCTGATTGCCCATTATACCGCCATCGCGGATGCATCAGATAAGCCCGTGATCCTCTATAACGTTCCCTCCCGCACGGGCTGCAACCTGCTGCCCGAGACCTGCGCCGCACTTGCCGGGCATCCGCGCATTGCCGCCGTAAAGGAGGCAAGCGGAAACCTCTCGCAGATCGTATCGCTATTTCACAAGGCAGAGGCTCATCTGGACGTCTATTCCGGCAACGACGATCAGATCGTGCCCATCCTCGCCATGGGCGGCGAGGGCTGCATCTCCGTGCTCTCCAATGTGCTGCCCAAGGAGGCGGTTCGGCTGTGCGAGCTGTTCTTCTCCGGCGATGTGCGCGGCGCTGCGGCGCTCCAGTGCCGTCTGCTGCCCGTCATAGACGCGCTGTTTTCCGAGGTCAATCCCATTCCGGTCAAGGCGGCGCTGGCAAAAATGGGCTACGGCACCGACACGCTGCGTCTTCCGCTCACCCCGATGGAGGAAGGACGCCGGGCCGTCCTTCTGAACGCGCTCGAAGCATGGGGTGTTTGAGATGACAAGGATCCTTCTGCACGGCGCAAACGGCGCGATGGGCAGAGCGCTTCGCGCGCTGCTGGACGCCGGATTTGCGGACTGCACCGCAGGGCCCATGGTCAGCCGCAGCGGAAACGGCGCGTTTGCGTCCTTTTCCGAAGTTCTGGAGCCTGCCGACATCGTGCTCGACTTTTCCTTTCACACCGCGACCGAAGGCGCGCTTGACTTTGCGCTGGAGCACGGCCTTCCCATCGTGATCGGCACCACCGGACACACGCAGCGGGAGCGCGCGCGCATCGAGCGCGCCTCAGAGCAGATCCCCGTCTTTTTTTCCGGCAACATGAGTCTCGGTATTGCGGCGCTCTGCGGCCTTGTGCGCGAGGCCGCGCGCCTGTTTCCGGAGGCGGAGATCGAGATCGTGGAGACGCATCACAGCCGCAAGGCGGACGCTCCGAGCGGCACGGCGCGTATGCTCGCCGCCGCCATTCAAAAAGAGCGGCCGGAGGCAGCGCTTGTGTGCGGCCGCAGCGGCTTTTCACCGCGAAACCACAGCGAGATCGGCATATCCTCCATCCGCCTCGGCAGTGTGACCGGCATCCATGAGGTGCTGATCTCGACCGGAGCCGAAACGCTGAGGCTGAAGCACGAAGCGCATGACCGGCGGCTGTTCGCGGAGGGTGCGCTGCGGGCAGCAGTCTTCCTCTGCGGCAGGCAGCCCGGTCTTTACGATATGGACGATCTTTTGAAGGGAGATGCCCTATGAAAACAGCAAAATTCGGCGGCACGTCTCTGGCAGACGCAGCCCGCTTCCGGCAGGTAAAGCGCATCGTATCGGCAGACCCGGAGCTGCGCTTTGTCGTGGTCTCCGCCCCGGGAAAGCGCTCTGCGGAGGACAAAAAGGTGACGGATCTGCTGTATGACTGCCATGCCGCTGTAAAAACAGGCGCAGACCCCGAGACTGCCTTTGCACCTGTCGCTGCGAGGTTCCGGCAGATCGCGCAGGAGCTCCGTCTCGGCATCGATCTGGAGGCGGAACTCCGGCAGATCGAAAAGGATCTGCGCTCCGGCGCGTCTGCTGCATACTGCGCCAGCCGCGGCGAATATCTCAGCGGGCGGATGCTGGCAGCCCTGCTGGGCTGGCCGTTTCTCGACCCGGCGGAGCTGCACTTCTTTGACGCTGACGGCGTCCCGCAGCACAAGCTGGCGGAGCAGGCGCTAATGCACAGGCTCCACGACATGGAGCGTGCCGTCATGCCCGGCTTCTACGGCGGCGGCGCGGACGGCCGCATCCACACGCTGCCGCGCGGCGGCTCGGATATCTCCGGAGCACTGCTGGCAAGCGCCTCCGGGTCGGATGCCTACGAAAACTGGACGGACGTGCCCGGCATTTTCCGCGCCGATCCTGCGATCGTGCCCAGCGCAAGGGCGATTCCCGCCATGGCCTATGACGAGGTACGGGAGCTTGCGTATATGGGCGCCAACGTGCTGCACGAGGACGCGGTGACGCCAGCCCGGCGTATGGGCATCCCCATTCACATCCGCTCCACGATGCAGCCGGACGCACCCGGCACCCTCGTCTCATCGCAGAGCCCTCCCTCCGCCTGTCCCGTCACGGGAATCGCGGGGCGCAAGGGCTACTGCTCCATACAAGTGGAGAAGGAAAACATGAACAGCGCCGTAGGCTACTGCCGCAGGATTCTCTCGGTGCTCGAAACGCACGAGATCCCCTTTGACCACATCGCAACGGGGCTTGGCAGCATCTCGTTCATCGCCCCGGCCGCGGCGGTCTCCGCCTGCCGCGAGGCGCTTTTGTCGGACATTTCCGCCGCCGTCCGCCCGGACAGCATCTGCGTTGCAGACGGGCTTGCCATGGTGTCCATCGTCGGACGGGACATGGCGGGAAGGCCGGGCGTCTCCGGCCGTCTGCTCTGTGCGCTCGGACGCGCCGGCATCAACGTGCGGATGGTCGTGCAGGGCACGCGCGAGATCAACATCACCGTTGGCATCAGCGAGCCGGAATATGAAAAAGCCGTGCACGCGGTGCACGGTGAATTCTTCCCGGAAGCGCCCCAGTGAGCCTTTGATCGCGCTCCTTCTTCGGTTCTGTTGACCTTGTTCCTTCCCCGGCGCGCCTCAGCCCGCCTTTTCTGATATCCTGCTGCGGAGCGCAGAAGCGCTCCGCTTTGTCCGATGCAGAAAAAGCGGCCGGCAGCGTTCAACTGCCAACCACCAAAAAAGCTGGGCAGTTCATCGCGCCCAAGGCCGCTTTTTGTGTCCTGTTTTATGAAAAAGACACTTCTTCCGCCCTTTGCGTCAGGCGGGACAACGCACAGACCGCGTACATATAGCCTGCAAGGATCAGCGGTGCCGGCAGCCCGTATAGCAGCGGCGCCGGGATGATGCGCCAAAACAGCTTGAGCACGCCGATCTCTGCGCCGTAGGTGAAGAAGTAGTTCGCCTCCGGGCAGAGCGTGAGGCGTAACAGGATATTGATAAGATGAGCGCCTACGGCAAGCAGGCCAAAGGTCTTGAGGATCCGCGGGATATCCTTGGGGTCGGGGCGGTAAAAGCCCAGCGTCGCCAGACTCAGGCCGCAGACAACAAGGAGAGCGTGGGTCACATAGTAGCCAAAGATCCGTGGCAGGAACGGCGAAAAGCCGGAGAACAGCGGCTCCGGGAAGAGCAGCGCCATCAGTGCGCCAAGGGGCGCTACAAAGAATGAAAACCCCATGATCGAGCGGTTCCTCTTCCACACTCCCAGCGGGATCAGGAACAGATTGATGTTGCACAGGTGCAGCGGCAGCTCATTGAAAATGTTGAAGCCATTGGGATAGTACGCACGGATATACGCTGCGTCCATGGACAGTGAGAGTTTGTAGCCGGCAAACAGCGCGAGATTAAAAAAGCACACGCCGATCAGAAACCGGGAGCGACGTGCCTCCGGTTTTCCGCGCAGCAGCAAGAATATGAGCAGCACCGCCGCTGCCGTAAGCAAAAGCAGAAGCAAATGCAGCCCGCGAAAGGGCGTTATAGAAAATTCGTTCATTTCACACGCCGGAACGTCTTTCCGGTCTTCTCCTCAAGAAATCGTTTGAATTCCTCCACCGTCCCGCCGGTAAGAGTACGCTTGTCCAGAGGCTGCACATAGCGTTTCTTCATCAGAAGGATGATGTAGTCCTGCGACTCAGCCAGTGCGTCGATCAGTTCATAGCGGAACGTGGAGGTGGTGGCCGCCGTAACGACGGTATAAGAATCCTCGCCGAATGCGACATGATATTCCTTTGTGCCCGCCAGCGTGTTTTTGCGGGCGATCATGCCATTGAATCGGTCCTGAAACAGCAGAACGGACAGCAGTATCACCTCTGTCAGCAGGGAAATCAACGTTCTGGCATCAAGTGCAAAAGGCTCTCCATCGAATGGGATCAGCAGCAATGCGTTGAATAAAAAGACGCTCCAGCCGAAGATGGCCCAAATAATGCTTCTCTTCCGCCGCAGCACCCTGCGCATCGCGCGGGAGGCTATGGTCATAGAGCGATTTGTGATGTCACTGTGAATTTCAAATGTCATGCATATTCTCCGTTGTAAGTAATTCTGTATCCGCGGGGCTTTGAGGTCTTGCAGCTGCCGCCGGGCAGCGCGGCTGGCGCTTGTTCATCGCGTCAGCCGCATCTCATTCTCAAACTGCTCCATGGCCTCCTGCCGGCTGGGGACTTGTGCAAGCGTACAGGAAAACGGCTGGCCGAACAGGGGTTGGGACAGTGTCTCCGCCCAATGCGTCAGCACCTCCGGAGTGAGGGGGCGCTCCTCCCGGAGAAAGATCACCCCGTAATAGGGCGGTACAGACGGGGAAAGCAGCTGTGTCAGCGGGACGCCGCTCCGGACGGAGGCGTTGCAGAAATGCATCTCCGGTGAAAAAAGCGGATAGTACAGCGCCCCGACGAACCAGTCCTGTTCACCGCTTCTGAGCCGCCTTGCCTGCTCCAGAAAGTGCGAATGTTCCGGATTATCCGGCTCCACAAACTCACCGTCCAGAATGGTCTGGTGAAGGGCAGGGAGGTTATGGAAATCAAAGTGGAAAAAGGGCGCCTTTCCTGCCTCGTCCTCGGAAAGAGAAAACTCCGCCGCATGGAAAGGTTCCCAGTCCTTACAGCAGCGGTAATAGCCCCACCAGTAGTTCCAGTCATAAATATGCAGATATTTTTTTGCTTTGCAGTCCATAGATGTACTCCATTCTGACAATGTGGGCACAAGAGGAAATCACGGGAAACTCTCCGCCCGGCACCACTGCTGCCATACTTCATACGGTCCACCCGTACATCCCAGATAAGGATAGGCAGCTAAAGCAGCTTGCATATGTCCTGGCAAATCAATTTCCGGAACGACTGTTATAAATCTTTCCTGAGCATATTTTACAATATCACGGGCTTCATCCTGAGTATAAAACCCTCCATATTCTACATTATCATATTCTCCCGAATTACGTCCTATAACAGTCTTTGCACGTTTAGAGCCAATAGTCGTAAGTTCCGGACGTTTCTTTATTTCAATTCTCCATCCCTGATCGTCAGTAAGATGCCAATGTAATCTGTTTATATTATGCAAGGCAAGCATATCTATAAAACGCTTAATAGAATCTGCCGGAAAGAAATGACGCGAAACATCCAAATGCACTCCACGATATGAAAAACGCGGAAAGTCATTTATCTCTACTGCCGGATACACTACATTTCCATGTTCTGTATCAGCCATAGCCTTACGCAAAGTCTGAATCCCATAAAATACTCCTGCTGCTGAAGCACCTTGTATGCTAATATTATTATCACCAACAACCAGGCGATATGCTTCCGGGTTCTTATCATCCAGTCCGGTTGACAAAACAATTGCATTCTTCTCTACTTTCTTATCTGTAACGTCCAGTTTCTTGCCTGTCTGTCCAGCTATATACCCAGACAAAAACTCAGCATTACGTTTCATAGCCTCATCACCTTCAGGATATACAATAGAAGTCGTACCTGCTAGTTCAAAACCCTTATCCGATGAGATTTTTTCAACATGCTGTGGTAAAGGAATAATATCAAAATCGGCCTGAACAGTCTTCTCACTCGTACACGAATAAAAAACACTTCCCCATACCAAAAGAACTAATCCCGTAATTATATTCTTCTTCATACAGAACTTTATTAAAAAAATTAAGAGCAAACTCAATATAATACATAAAAAGTCTGCTCTTAAATAACTTAATGTGTAACTAAAAAATAAATGCAGCTATAATATTAGTTCGCAGTATAGATATAGAATTTTGTAATATCTACTCTAGACGGAACCTCAATCATCTGATACTTCAAGTAACGAGTTGCAACTGTGTATTTAAATGCAATATCATGATAAGCACCTGATGTTGCAACTTGTCCCATAGATTTCCAAGAAGAACCGTTTTCCGAAGTAAAGATTTCAACTTTAGTCGGACAATAGCCTCCTCCCCAGTGAGAAGTCTGAATACCTGTAACATTTTTTACTTCTTTTAGGTCGACAGTAAGCCAGAATGGAGTACCATTAGTAGCAACATCACCGCCTCCTTTACCATTCACAGAATTAGCAGCTGCATTTTCCACTCCATCCATAAAAGTAAATACCCAATTAGTGATATCTGTATTCAAAGTACTATTTTCCGGAGCCTTTCCAAAGAATAATAAATCCTCTTCTCTTTCTTCCTTCTTTTGAATCTTTACAGAAAGTGACTTATGCAAATCAGAAAGAACAACATCCGAAGCAACTGACTCAATTCCTGCTACATTAATATTTAATGTATATTCAGCAGCTTCTGAAACAGAAGCAATATCCGACCAATCTGTGATAGATATAGAAACTGGTTCTGATTTTGTACTACCAGCTTTTATCACAGCTTTATTTGACGACATTGTTATTTTTTCTGAACTAATTCCTTCACATGTAGCACTTATATCTACCGTAATATCATTACTAGCCGCTTTCTGTATAGTAGCCATCACATCCATAGCCACTGTACCCTCAATCTCCTTTCCTGTAAAATGGTCCAAAGTTACAGTTTGTATAGGCTTCAGATAATTCGTCGGCAACAGAGAAACATATGTCATATTCCATTCATTTACCGCATTCTCATCATCATCACTACATGAAGAAAACGGAATGATGCAGCTCGAAATAGCCGCAACTAATATATATCGTAAAAACTTTTTCATATTATTAAGATTCTTTTCAAAGGTACTATCCTCTAAATCGGGATAGCACCTTTATGTTAACAAAATAATTATTCAGGCCATGCTGTAGATTCATCTGTAGATAAAATATCGTGAACCCAAACAACATCTTTAGAAGTAGTTAAAGAATGATTATGTCCTGTAGCATCAACAAAGTTCTTACCTTCTCCTTCATTCAAGCGCCAGTATGCTTCCAATCCTTCAGAACTTGGACTAACCTGTACCATACTATTCTGAATCTGAACGGCAGAACGTGCAACAGACCAAATATGAGCTTCACTTACTAAGATCTTACAGCTTCCCCACCAGCCACTTTGGTTACCATCACCATCGGTAAACCAATTTATACTAGTAAATGTTCTACAAGGATCTGAGCAAGCTAATGTACCACTATCTACACCGTTAACATAAATCTTATAGTTCATACCATCAAATGTTACAGCCAAATGCTGCCATTTGTTAACTTCAAAATGATGACTTGGGTTAACATAACCATTATGCAACTGAATCTGAACTTGAGAATGCAAAGGATGATCAGGATTTTCAGCATTCGGGTCCTTAACAACAAAGCAGAGAACAACAAGGATTTAATTTACATAATACAATCCAGACAGGCAGCCTTCCGGCTGCCTGTTATACTTCTATTTATCTTTAACATTTCCCTTTATAGGGGTCAGGGTTATTTTAGCCCCTTCAACTATCGGAGTTAATATATCAAAAATAACCTGTTTGTATTCAGATAAAGCAATACTCAATAATAGCTCCTCTTTTCTTATCTTATCCGCCAAAGCATTATTATCCTTTTTATATGATTGATCCTGCATATACAGCCGGTAAGTCTTATAGTTTTCATAAAATGCGGAAATAGACCGGAACAAGCGGCCATAATTTTCCTTCAGATTCTGACGATCATTCTCACTGAAGTAATTTCCCGGATTAGAAACAAACACTGTATCTTGAACAGAAACCACAGGCTGTGATACCACACTTGTTCGATGACAGCTACTACGGCCAGGTAATCCATGAAATCCGTGAGATGACAGTGATGAATATGGGTAACTATGCCCATGGCAACCAGCCCATCCAGCACATGATTTACCTTTATAACTACGCCGGGGAACCTTGGAAGGCCCAATATTGGCTTCGTCAGGTAATGAACCGCATGTATACTGCCGGTCCCGACGGTTATTGCGGTGACGAGGACAACGGTCAGACTTCCGCGTGGTATGTCTTCTCTGCACTTGGTTTCTATCCGGTTTGCCCTGGTACGGACGAGTATGTATTGGGCGCCCCTCTGTTCCGTAAGGCTACCCTCCATTTCGAGAACGGTAAGTCCCTGACAATTGACGCTCCGGATAACTCACCGGAGAACATGTATATCGAGTCTCTCAAGGTGAACGGCGTGGATTATTCCAGGAATTATCTGACGCATGGCGATTTGCTGAATGGCGGTACCTTGAGGTTTGATATGGGCAGCCAGCCTAATATGAAGAGAGGTACGCAGCCGGAAGATTATCCTTATTCTTTCTCGAATGAACTGAAGAAGTAAAGAATAGTAATAATATAGTAAGAAAAGGGTTGCCTCGAAAATAAGTTGATATATCATTTTGTTATTTACTATCTGTATTATAGGTGTTTTTCTTGAATCAGGTGGAAATAATTATTTACTTCGTTAGTAATATTGAGCAAAATGATATATCAACTTGTTTTCGGGGTAACTCTTTTTTTTAGGATTAATGATAAAAAAGATACTTTTTCAGTAAGTGTATTTTCATTGTCTGTTGTTTTATATAGGAATGCGAGAGAATGAATCTCTCGAAGTAATTTATTGTATAACCTATAAATTGTGTTTATGAAAGACAATTATGCTTTTCGGAGTTCGACGTTCATGCGGGCTTTATTAGTTTTGTTGTTCATGGCAGTTTCTATCCAGTGGGGCTTTGCCCAGTTAAACCTGAATGTGTCTCGCGGCACATTGGGGACAGTCATTGAACAAATCAAGTCTCAATCCAAGTATCAATTTTTTTATGACGACAAACTGGCTGCGTTGCCGGTAGAAAACGTCAAAGTGAACAATGCGTCTATAGAAGATGCTTTGAATGTTATTCTCAAAGGGAAAGACATTTCCTATAAAGTGGAGGATAACATCGTTTATCTTTCTGAAAAGTCTGCTGCTCCTCAAGAGGGCAACCAACAAGGGAAAGAACGGACGATTACCGGAGTCGTGTCAGATGACATGGGACCTCTGATTGGTGTGAATGTATTGATAAAAGGTACTAGCAACGGGTGTATTACCGACCTCGACGGTAACTTTACGCTGACCACTACGGAAACGAATCCGGTGATTGTATTCTCTTATATCGGTTATACTACGCAGGAAATCCCCGTGAAAGGTAATGCACCGATTAATGTAATGATGGCCGGAGATACCCAACAGCTTGAAGAAGTTGTGGTTACTGCACTCGGTATCAAGCGTTCGGAAAAGGCATTGTCCTACAATGTACAGCAGGTGAATACAGATGCCATTACTTCCAATAAAGATGCCAACTTTGTGAACTCATTGAGTGGCAAGGTAGCGGGTGTGAACATCAATGCTTCTTCATCCGGTGTGGGTGGCGTATCAAAGGTAGTGATGCGTGGTACGAAATCTATCATGCAGTCTTCCAATGCACTTTATGTAATTGACGGTGTGCCTATTTTCTCTGGCCGTGGTACTGCCGGAGGTAAGGAGTTCGACTCCCAGGGATCTTCAGAACCGATTGCCGATATCAACCCGGAAGACATCGAGTCAATGTCAGTCCTGACTGGTGCCGCCGCTGCTGCCTTGTATGGTTCGGAAGCTGCCAACGGTGCCATTGTCATTACTACAAAGAAAGGTAAAGAAGGTAAGGTGAGCCTTACTGTCAGCAGTAATACTGAATTCACCAATCCGTTTGTGATGCCGAGCTTCCAAAACCGTTACGGTACGGGAACCGGTGGTGTGATGAGCACTTCAGGAGCCATGAGCTGGGGAGCGCCTTTGTCTGCAGCCAATAACTACAATTACAGCCCGAGAGATGATTATTTCCAGACGGGTATTGTAGGAACAGAGAGCATTTCTTTGTCAACCGGTACAGAGAAAAACCAGACGTATGCATCGGCTGCTGCAGTAAACTCCAAGGGGATTGTTCCCAACAACAAATACAACCGTTACAACTTCACGGTACGTAACACCACTACTTTCCTGGACGACAAGATGACTCTGGACTTCGGTGCAAGCTATATTCTGCAGAATGACCAGAACATGACGAACCAGGGTACTTACAACAACCCGTTGGTGGGTGCTTATTTGTTCCCGCGCAGCAACGACTGGTCTGATATCAGCATGTATGAGCGCTATGACGCTGCCCGTAAGATTTATACGCAATACTGGCCGGTAGGTGACGAAGGTATGGTAATGCAGAATCCTTATTGGATTAACTACCGCAATCTGCGCCAGAACAAGAAGGACCGCTATATGCTGAATGCCGGTTTGAGCTATAAGATTCTGGACTGGCTGACTGTTTCAGGACGTGTACGTTTGGATAACTCCAACAATGATTATACAGAAAAGTTCTATGCTTCTACCAATACACAGCTCACCGAGAGCTCTTCACGAGGTCTTTATGGTATTACCAAGACGCAGGACAAACAGTTGTATGCAGACTTCCTGGTGAGTATCAACAAATATTTCGGTGAAGATTGGTCACTCCAGGCCAACGTCGGTGGTTCATTCTCCGATATACGTTCGGATGCAATGAAAACACGTGGTCCGATTGCTGATGGTGGCGATGCCTTCAGCGGCGAACCGGTAGGTTTGACCAACTACTTTGCCATCCAGAACCTGAGTGCCAGCAAGACACAGCGTTTGCAGGAAGGATGGCGTGAACAGACCCAGTCTCTCTTCGCTTCGGCTGAGCTTGGTTACAAGAACACTTACTTCTTGACGCTGACCGGACGTAATGACTGGCCTTCACAGCTGGCAGGTCCCAACTCCAACAGCAAATCATTCTTCTATCCTTCAGTCGGTGGTTCTGTTGTACTGTCTGAGCTAATGCCTAACTTGAACAAAGATTATCTTTCTTTTATAAAGGTTCGTGGTTCATGGGCATCTGTTGGTAGTGCTTTCTCCAGATATTTGGCTAATCCTCACTATGAATGGAATTCAAGTTCCGGCCAGTGGAGTATCACGACCCAATATCCGTTGTACAATCTGAAACCTGAGCGTACCAATTCTTGGGAAATCGGTTTGAACATGCGTTTCCTCAAGAACTTTGAATTGGACGTGACATATTACAATGCCAAGACTATGAATCAGACATTCAATCCGCAGTTGCCCGTCAGCGGTTGGTCGGCCATGTATATCCAGACCGGCGCCGTACGTAACTCCGGTATTGAGTTGTCACTGAATTACAAGAATACTTGGAAAGATTTTACATGGGATACAGGTATAACCTTCTCCAGCAACAAGAATAAAATCCTGACTTTGGCAGATAATGCCATCAATCCCGTTACCGGTGAGCTGTTCTCTTTGAGTACGTTGAACATGGGTGGTTTAGGTGATGCCCGCTTCTTACTGAAAGAAGGTGGGAGCATGGGTGACCTTTACTCCCTGCGGGATATGAAACGTGATGCCAACGGACAGATTTTTGTGGACCAAAATGGAACGGTTGCTACGGAAGCCATAACGGACCCGGATAAATATATCAAGTTGGGAAGCGTACTTCCTAAAGGTAATTTGGCTTGGCGTAATAACTTCATTTGGAAGAATTTCACAGCAGGTTTCTTGATTTCAGCCCGTTTGGGTGGTGTGGTTTACTCACGTACACAAGCTATGTTGGACTATTACGGTGTGTCCGAGGCTTCTGCCGATGCACGTGATTTAGGTTACGTGTTGGTGAATGGTAGAGATAAGGTAAACCCCGAAACATGGTACGGTGTAGTAGGTAGCGGCACGTCTGTTCCCCAATACTACACTTATTCTGCTACCAATGTTCGTCTGCAGGAAGTATCTTTGGGTTACACCATCCCCAGAAAGTTGTTGAATGATGTGTGCGATATCAAGGTTTCGTTGGTAGGCCGCAACTTGTGGATGATTTACAGCAAGGCTCCTTTCGATCCCGAAAGTGTAGCTTCTACCGATAACTTTTATCAGGGAATAGACTATTTCATGATGCCGGCTTTGCGTAACATCGGCTTTAGCTTGAGCTTTAAATTTTAATACCAAACGATATGAAAAAGAAAAATATTATAAATAAATTGATTGTTGCTCCGTTGGTTATGGGCTTTATGTCCTGTACCGGCAATTATATGGATATCAACTCCAATCCTTATCAACCGGGTGATTTGACTCCGGATGATTATGCACTGGGTTCTGCCATGAGTAACTTGGCAAGTACGGTTATCTCATCAGATGTCAATACGGCACAGTTTACTGATTGTTTGTTGGGTGGACCGTTGGGAGGTTATTTTGCCGATTCAAATGCCGGCTGGTCCAATACAATATCCAATTTTAATGCTACAAATGACTGGACGCGTGTGTTCTTGATAAGTGACCGTATCATTTCAACACTTTACGGTAACTTGAGCACAGTGAAACAAGTATCGGAGAATACCAATAATCCGGTTCCTTATGCCATTGCTCAAATCATAAAGGTTGCTGCCATGAGTCGCGTGACTGATGCGTATGGTCCTATTCCTTATTCTAAAATCGGTCAGGATGGCAAGATTACCATTCCTTATGATACGCAGGAAGAAGTATATAACGCATTCTTCAAGGAACTGGACGAATCCATCGAGGTGCTGACTGAAAACAGAAATGCGGCGTTGGTTGCTTCTGCAGATTTCGTGTACAGTGGTAATGTACAGAAGTGGGTGAAGTTTGCCAATTCATTGAAACTGCGTTTGGCTATCCGTATTGCCAATGTAAGCCCTGCTAAGGCTAAAGAAATGGCTGAAAGTGCAGTGAATCACGAGTTGGGTCTGATTGAAACAAATGCAGACAATGCTACATGGAAGTATTTCGGTACAATTAGCAATCCGTTGTTTGTGGCAGTACGTTACAATGAAGAAGCTTCAGGTGGTGATACCCATCCTGCTGCCGACATCATCTGCTACATGAACGGTTACAACGACAATCGTCGTGCCAGCTATTTTGAGGAATCAAAATGGCCTGGAGAGACTTATGTAGGATTACGTCGCGGTATCAACCTCAGTAAGATGAAGGAGTATTTCATCAATTATTCACGTGTGAAGATTTCCTCTTCTGATCCCGTGCTTTGGATGAATGCGGCAGAAGTTGCTTTTTTGCGTGCTGAAGCCACTGCAATCTATGGTTTCAACATGAAAGGAACCGCTGCTGATTTTTATGAACAAGGTGTCCGTCTCTCTTTCGAACAGTGGGGAGCTACCGGTGTAGACAGCTATCTGGCTGATGAAAGCAGTGTACCTGCTCTTTACAAAGATCCCGCCGGTCTTAATACTTATGAAAAGAACCTTTCAGCCATTACTGTCAAGTGGAATGAAGGGGCATCCAAGGAAGAAAAACAGGAACGTATCATTACCCAGAAGTGGATTGCGAATTGGCCGTTAGGTAACGAAGCTTGGGCTGACTATCGCCGTACAGGCTATCCCAAACTGTTGCCTGCAACCAGTGAAGGTAACTTGAGTGGTGGAATTGTTGATAGCGAGAAAGGTGCACGCCGTATGCCTTATCCTTCTGAAGAATATACAAGTAATACTGAAAACGTGCAAGAGGCAGTAAACAGCTATCTGGGTGGACCGGACAACATGGCTACTGACGTATGGTGGGCACGCAAATAATAACAATAAATGCTGAATAATTATGAAATTATATAAGAAATCATTCAAAGGAATCGCGCTGGCAGCTTTTTCCGTATTGGCATTGTCTGCCTGCTCCGACTGGACGGATTCAGAGAGTATTAAACTGAAAGAACCCGGAATCGACGAACAGTCTCCCGAACTGTATGCCAAGTATCTGAAGAACTTGCAGGAATACAAGAATTCTGACCATAAGATTGTATACGGCTGGTTTGATAATAGTGAGAAAGTTCCTTTCAGCCGCGGGCAGCACATGTCGGATGTTCCCGACAGCCTGGACGTAATTATCGCAACTACTCCCGATTTGGCGGAATTCGAATTGGAAGATATTGCAAATGTACATGAGAAGGGAACGAAAGTATTCTATTCCATCAGCTATGACAATATCTTGAAGGAACATACCGACAAGGTGAAAGAAGGAACAGAAACATCTGCATTCTCGGCTTATCTGTCGGCTGAGCTGAACAGACTGATAGCTCTTGAAGCACCTTTCGACGGTATTGTAGCCGAGTATCGTGGTAGCAATCCTATCTACATGTCCGAAGCCGACAAGGCTGAAGCAAAGGCAAATCAGGATACTTTCTTCGGTGTGATATCCAACTGGAAGAGTGCCAATTCAGGTAAGCAACTGGTGTTCCAGGGGTATCCTGCCAACCTGATAGGCCAGTCTGTGCTCTCTTCTTGTGACCATATCATCTTGATTACAAATGATGTCACGGATGTTGCCCAACTGGGGATAGAAGCGCTTCAGGCCTTGATGGCAGACGGTGTTCCGGCTGACCGCTTCATTGTATCGGCATCTACCGTCTCTCTGGATACAACAGATAAGACTACCGGATATTACAATGCTTTGAGAGCTCTGTCGGAAGCTGCTTATTGGGTGACAGAACCGTCTGCAGAGTTTACAAAAGCTGGTCTGGCTATTGAGAACATGCAGAATGATTATTACAATGCTACCAATACCTATCAATACGTGAGAGAAGCTATCAATATTATGAATCCTGCTCCTAAAAAATAAAAGAATATCATGAAACTGAAAAGTATATATTTAGTATCGATGGCATTATTGGCAGGTGTATTTGCTGCTTGTAATGATAATGACGTTGAGAATTTCGATAATCAGGTGTATATCAACGGCTCGGCGATGACCAGTACTGTGTTGTTGAAAAACACTGTTTCCGATACGGAAGGTTCATTCCGGATTTCAATGGCCCGTCCTGAATCGCAGGCCTCAGAAACGACAGCACAATAAAAAAACGAGCAATGCTCGTTTTTTTATACATTTTCAATGATTTCTAAAATTTGTTCGATATTCTTTTTTCCAAAAACGACTTTTTGATCATTAATAACCATGCATGGTACTGACATGATTTGATATTGATCTTTAAGTTGTTTAAAGTGTTGAATATCATAGACCTCCGTTGTTATTTGTTTATTTAACGAAGCTATTCTTTGAGCTGAAGTAACGAGTTCTGGACACATCGTACAAGATAAAGAAACTATAATTTTTATATTAATCTCTTTATTTATTTTATCTATTCTTTCTAAATAAGTTTGTTCTATCTTTTGTCCTGGTCCTGCAACATTATAAATTCCTAGAATGAAAGAGGTGAATTCATGTCCACCAGGTACACCATGGAAAGTTAAGCCACTCCATGTACCATCTTCTAAACAAATATTGACAGAAGGAATCTCTTGATTTGTTTTTTCTATAGCTATTTTTATTTTATCGGTTTGTAATGCTAATGCTTCCATATATCCTTTTAATTCATTGGATAACGTACTTTCATTGAGTAATAATTTAAGAATAATTGGATTTTCCATACGTGAAAAAACAGCTTGTAATTGTGAAAGCATGTGTTCATCAAGTAATGAATCGTTATTAACAGTTACCTGTTCTTCCTTTTTTACTTGAGGAATTTTTGGTATTATTCCCGTTTTTTGATGCATTTTTTCAATATATTTTTCTAATGATGTGGCTGCTTTTGCACCATCACTTACCGCTGTAACGACTTGACGCAATTCTTTAATACAAACATCACCAGCTCCATAGATACCTTCTTTATTTGTTTTTTGATTTTGATCAGTAACGATATAACCAGATTCATTGAGTTCTACAATATCTTTTACAAGAGATGTATTCGGTTGATAACCCGCAAAGACAAAAACACCAAAAGTATCATTTTCATTTGCATGATATTCAATCACTTCATTTGTTTTTTTATTATGATACTTTAAAGATTCTAAATACGTATGACCACTGACTTCAAGTACTTCAACATTTGTATAAACAGTTATCTTTTCATGATTTTTTGCTAACGAAGCAATAGAAGAAGCACAACTAAAGTCATCTTCTCTTATTAAAATAGTGACATGTTTTGCATATCTGGTAAGAAAAACGCTTTCTTCTGCAGCAGCATAGCCACCACCTACAACAAATATTTCTTTTCCTTCAAAAAATGAACCATCACACGTTGCACAGTAGGCAATACCATGCCCTTTAAATTCTTCTTCACCAATAAAACCTGCTTTTCTTGGGTGAGCACCTGTCGCTATAACAATACCAAAACACTTAAATGTTCCTCTTGTCGTTTTTACTTGTTTAAAATCCCCATCATCTTCAATCTTTTGAACCTCAGCTAACACAAACTCAGCTCCAAAATTTTGAGCTTGTTGTCTCATCGATTCTGTCAATTCTTTTCCACTTGTTTTTAAAATACCAGGATAATTAACAACATCAGATGTAATAGTAATTTGTCCACCAAATGTTTCTTTTTCAATAACAAGAACACGATTATTTGCTCTTGCTAAATAAAGAGCTGCAGTTAAACCTGCAGGCCCTCCACCTATAACAATGGCATCATAAATTGTTTGTTCCATAAACTATAATTGTCCTACAAGATCTAAACTTGGTTTTAATGTTTCTTTACCTGGTTCCCATTTTGCTGGACATACTTCATCTCCATGAGTATAAACAAATTGGCAAGCTTGCACTTTTCTCAATAACTCGTCTGCATTACGACCAACATTACCAGCATTGACTTCATAAGCCACAATTTTACCTTCAGGATTAACAACAAATGTACCTCTTTCAGCTAAACCGTCTTCTTCAATTAATACTTCAAAATCTTTTGATAAGGCATGAGTAGGATCTGCTAACATAGGGTATTCAATTTTAGAAATACGTTTTGAACTATCATGCCATGCTTTATGAACAAAATGAGTATCAGTAGATACTGAATAGATTTCACAATCTACTTTTTTAAATTCTTCATAATTCTTTAAATCATTAAAAATTTTAAATTTAAAATATGGTTTTACGTCAAATATTTTTCGTTCATTATTATCAAACTTTATTTCTAATTCATAATTATTTAAAACTTTTACATCTATAGCTTTTGGTCTCATTTCATTACTCCAATCCTTTTATTTTTATTACCTCTCCATCATTATTTAATGCAT
>OGYO01000682.1_pt1 | contig 17950 bp, 18 predicted proteins | sample 1576561 | NCBI WGS metagenome assembly OGYO01 (sample SAMEA3541507, study PRJEB24748) | human gut metagenome | biome: human gut; feature: human-associated habitat; material: faeces | place: China | collected 2012 | reverse complement strand
TTCTCGTCGGCTATATATTGAGGGCAAATATAAATTTTATCTAAAATGGCGATTATTTTTTCAAATCACTTAGCAACTGCCCTGTTTTTTTCTTATATGGAGTGGAAAGAGGGATAGATACAAAACAGCACAGGGAGGAGGTGAGAACGTGAAACCATCTGACTTCCAGAAAACTGTAATGTGTCGTTTTGATAGTTGTTTAAAAAAAACTGTTTTCGGAGTTGTAAAAGATTACTACAAAGAGCTGAAAAAGAATCAAGCAGAAGCTATCCCCTTTTGTGAGCTTCCCGACATTATCATAGATAAAGTTGCTATATGGGATACATATAAAACGGATTACACTACTTTCAATATATGTGGACATGACATTTATGTATATGACGATGAGCCCGCGCCGGTCGCGGGCGGATGAAGTTAAGTTCCGCGAGCTGTCCCGCGAGGTCTTCGAGAGGGTCTACCTGCCGGACGAATGGAAGCCGGCCTATAACGCGGCGAGGCGCAAGAGGTCAGAACTGCATTGGGTCGACCTCGGCGAGCACCCGCGGTCATTCGACGAGCTGGGGACCGTTTGGAGGACGACCGCGGACCGCAAAGGCTACGGGGACACGGACGAGGAATGGTCGAGGGCGTATCGACGCAACGGAGCGGTGCGGCTCACCATCACCCTGCCCGACGGCGCGACCAAGGTCATGCATGCGCCCGACCCGACGCCTCGGGCGCGGTTCGACGACTTCCTGGCGACAATTTTGCCTGTCGAGCTGCTGCCGCAGGACTACATCAGGGATGTCGTTCTCGGGAGTGACCATATGGAGCCGCAGGAACTCAAGCTGTACGGCTAATTCGCCTCATAGAGACGGGCCGTCGCCCCAAAACCAAACAGAATCTCGAATAAGCATATGAATCGACCATGGGCGCGATTCCGTGAGGTCGTTTTTCTGGCACCCGCCGTTTACGCCGATTCCAAAGCGCCTATCGACCGCTCAACGAGCTTTGCGAGTGCGATCCCGTGCACATTGTCGGACATTTGAATTGTCCGACAATGTCTGACAGCACTGTCAGACATTCGCGCACGATCAAGCGAGCTTCGCGAGCGATTTCAGGCCGCATGCGGCCCCAGCTGCGGCTTTGCCGTAGGTTCAATGTCTGACATTCCCAATGTCTGACGTTGAACGAAGCTGGCGTGCAAACTGACTCTTAAGGGTCAGTTTGCACCATCCCAATGTCGCGATTTTGGATGGTGACGCCACGGCGGTCGCATCTTCGAGGGGAACACCCGGTGCTGGGTCGATAAATCCGCCATGTCCGTTATCGTAATAATCTCTCGCAGACACCATCGCACACGCCGCCGCACCCGTGTCTTTTATCGTAATAATTTGAAATTTGGCGCTATTTCGTTCCTGTCCGTTATTGTAATAATGAGGCGCGCGAGCGTCCTTCCCCGGTCCAAGGGCGGAGCCCTGGCAAGCGCCGAACCGCCCGGGTCGGCGGCATACTTGTACCCACATTTACGATGGGGGTACAAGTATGCGTCTCTTGCGGGATTTCTCGTTTATCGGCAGAAAATCGAGGTCAGAAGATGGATGAGTTCTTGAGCATTGAAGATCTGCGGTGGGAGTTCGGCGCGTCGCGAGCATGGACGTACAAGTATCTGGCACCGCATATCAAGTCAATTACCGTGAAGTGCTCGACCGACGACGGCGAGCGCCTGTGCAAGCGTTATAGCCTCGATGATGCACGGCGCGTGGTCGCTGAAAAGGCTCGAGCCGAGGTCTATTCCGTGCCCGTTAAAGCGAACCCCGGGAAAAGCAGCTATGCTCCGTACCGCCGCCCGCGGCGCGTGCGAATCAAGACGAGCGTGTACATCGCCGAATATATCGTCGGCTTCGGCCATCTCTGGCAGATCGACGAGATTGCAGAGGAATACTGCGGTAAGCGCTCAAGAGAGGCGGCATATCAATTCATCTACCGTAACGCCTGGATCGCAATCGTGTTCGGCAACAAAACTTTCTATATCCCGAGGCGCACCACACCGCAATTCGTGGCGGCAGCAGTCGAGGTGTTCGGAGATGCTGCCCACACCGTCGAATACGCACGCGGTGGGCATAAAAGTGACGCCACGGAATAGCGGCACTATGTAACAAGTGAATAAGTGAACGGCGTAAAAAGTGAAAAACCGAACTACGTAATATCGACAATGCGACATAACGCAATAACGACAAAACTGAAAAACGTAACTATTGAACATCGGACTATTCGGTCCTGAAATCTGTCCGCAAGAGTCGTACGCTGCCGTACAAAATGCCCGGCAGCGTACCGCCGCAAGCGGCGCACGCTAGGGCTCTGCCCTAGCACCCGGCACTCGCGGCGTTAGCTCATTGTTCTGCAATTCAACAGTTACGTTTTTCGGTTTTGTCGTTATCACGTAGTTCGGTAATTACACAGTTACGTAGTGTCGCAATTGCTTTGTTCGGCTGTGTCGCAGTTCAGATATGAACAACCGCCGCAGGCGCCGGGTACTAGGGCAGAGCCTTGGCAGTACGCGGATGGCCGAAACGCAGTTTTGTACGGCAGCGTACGACACTTGCGGGCGAGCTCCGGCTATGTCATTGCTGAATTACGACAAAACGCAACAACAGAGCTGTGTAACCGCGGCATAACTGATTTACAGACGATATGAAGAACGTAATGAATGAACTAGTGAACTGCGACACAGCCGAAAAAGCGAACAGCTATAAACCCAAAAAACGCATTGAAACAGGCGAGATGTTTTAAATCTCAGCCCACAAATCGAGAACATTGGCGTCCCGACGAACCGTGGCAAAATAGTCGCAGTAGCCATAGGCATCATCGGGACTGCGCATCAACAACTGCATGTCGAGATCCCATCGTCTGACGTATCATCCGGTTGCGCTGCCGCTCGATCTCGATCGCATCCAGCAGGAGGTGGCCATCATCGTTGGTCATTTGAAACTCCGATCTAGGCGATTGCCTTTTCCTTAGCGAAGGAAATGAACTTCTTCAGCGACCAGATGCCGTCTCTGAATTGAGGAGGGCATACCTTTTGAGACTGTTTAATCTGAACAATAAGATGTGTACCAGTAAAACCTGGTTTCGGCATTGATTGGAGCAGTCATGGCGATATGCGAAATTGCGGTCGTATTCGATGAGAGCGAAATGGCTTTGATCCAGGCTCATGCGGGCACCTCAAATATGTCCTTTTCCGAGTTCGTGAGAAGGGCTGCGCTTGAGAAAGTCGAGGACATGGTGGACATCGAAGCATTCAACGAAGCGCTGATGGAAGATGACGGTATCCGCTACTCAATGGCCGACGCCATGTGTATGGCCATGAAGGGCGAGTAGCCGTTTGCGGTGCCAAGCTGACCACTCGCGTTGAGCGGCGGCAGCGCCCGTTGAAGCGATAGTTCCGCAATTTGTTTCACGAATTACCGTCGAAATGTTTCACACGCTGGTAGATGCAAGCACTGCTTAAGGGCACACCCAAAGCACCCCAAAGCGCCGCCATGCAGGTCAAGGCCGAAAAATCGACCTCACCAGATGCGTTTTAAGACACGGAAAAGGGGTGTCGCGAACATCCACACCACCCTAGGTTCAATCGCCCCGTAAATCGAATCCTGTTGATCCGTCTACCTGCGAATTTGTGATATCTGCTACCGCCGTGTCGTGAGCGAGAATCGTGTCCGCACGGGGCGATATTTTAGGTAAACACCCGAGGGAAAGGAATAGCATGAGCGACACACAGGAAATCGTTCAACGACTCGAACGCGAGATGGCAGACCGAGCTGCCGCAGTTGAGAAGGTTGATGCTTTTAAGAACCAGCTCGCACAGGCCGTCAAGGCCTTCATGGCCGCCGACGAGGCAGTTCGCAGCCTCAATGACCATGACAGCGAGGTCGACACCCAAATTGCAGCTGCCATTGACGAGCACCTTCGAGCAATCGACAGACTGTGCCGCTTCGGCATCGGCGGTGGATTCGGCGAGGAGCATCCCGTTAAGGAGTACTAGACCGCTGCATGGCCATGGAAGTAAAGTAAAAGAGGGTCGAACCAGAAGCAGTTCCCGGACAATTGGCGTCCGGCCAGACACTTCGGTTCGACCCTTTCTTTCAGGATTCTGTAACAGCCGATCTTATAGAAACCGTTGTAAAACCCCTTGTTTCAACTATGGGGAGTTTCAAAGCGATGCCACAGACGAATCGTGGATAAGGTTTAGACCATTGGAGGTCGATAATGTCGTTTGAAAAAAGCTCTTAATCCTTGCCTTAAAGATGCGATTGCCGCCTACCTCGAAGGAGAAGAAAAAGCGAAAGCTAACATAGGGTATTTGGAATTTGACTGTGACTATTGCCTACTACAAAGTGAAATTAACAGCGCTGAGATTGAGCGTTCGATTACTGAGGAACAGGCATGGTATCTTCGTAAGAAGTATTTAGGAATCAAGAGAACGGATATCTAAATAGATTGACTCCACGGATGCTCCTAAGCTTAAGAAAGGCTATGGTGGAGCCAATGGAAATAAGATTTCTATTTTGCTAAAAGGTGGATGCTTAAGTTTCCTTCCATTTTCCGAAAGCCGTTTTATGAAATATCAGAAATAGCTAAACGAGTAATTGCACTCAATTGCAAAACTGGCCCAGCTGCGTTCCGACTTAAAGATTTCTGTTGTCTGGTTCATCTGCCAGATAGTCGTGGGGAACATAGTCAACGTGATAACGCTTTTCAAGTTCCTCGATAAACCGATCGACCTTTCGAGCATTTTGGTAAACCTTTTCGAGTGTGCGGAAAACAGCTTTCTCGTTGTACGCGGGAAGCCCCTGGGCATTCACGAAGTACATCAGCTGATTGAGGTTCGTTCCTTCCATCAATAACTCATGATGGAGTTTTTCAACTTCCGCAATGTCAAAATTGAATGATTCGATCTTTCCGTAAATTGCGCTACGGCGAACCAGTTCGCTTACAGAAATGCCAAGAGCCTCCGCACGCTGCTCAATCGCCTTTTTTTCTGAAGCGGTAAGCATCACATGAAACGAAGCGTCGCGTTTCTCGGCGATGGCTTCACCGCACTCGCCAGATTTTTTTGGAGTGTGTTTGCGCTCCTGCTTCTGCAGCGCTTTATTTTTTACGCGTTCGATTTTCTTTCCGGCCTCAAGATCGTCGAGAGAAATCGAACGGCTAATCAAAACGGAGCGGATTAGTTCAGCTTCCGTGCAACCGGCTTCGTCGCAAAGTCGTTGAAGGGCCTCCTTTTCTCCAGGGGTCAACGTCGCTTCGACTTTCTCGCTTCGTCTCATTTTCATCCCTTCAGTTTCGGAGTGGCCTCCGAAACAAGATTTGGAAAAGTCCGCCGAATTTTTCTCGGAGGTGCAACCACTTCGCGCATAAAGCGGAACTCAGCTTTGTCGGTCTTCTTTTCCCGTGTGAGGGAAAAGCAAGATCGTAAATGGCCATAGCTCATGCTTGCATGTAATTATGGCCATTTACGTACATCTTGCAATCTCCGGAACGGTGATTGGGCGAAACGCAGTGTAGACGTGGAATGAGAGGCCTCATTCCAAGCGAGAGGCCTCGCGGCGTTGTAACTGCGTGAAGACCGTGAGCGGAAGCGAATTTTTAACGCGAAGGATGCTGAGTGTTAGAAATTCGCTGCAGCGAGAGCGGAGCGGAAATGCGAATGCGAGGGATGCCGAGTGTTTGCATTTTTGCGAAGCGGGTTTGCGGCGCCTGCGACGCAAACATTCGACTTCGTCGAATCGTTTTCATGGCGTTTGCGAGTTTGCGAAAAAGTTGAGACAGCTTTCGACAATTTCAATGGCGCGGAGAGTCATTAGCGTGACTCGCAACGCTGTTGGATTTGTCGAAAGCTGACGCGGCTCGCATTACGAATCGAATGGCGAGTCGATTTTCATGCGACGTGCACACACGCCTACGATCGCGACCGATGGTCGCTATCTATTTTCAAAATTCGCGTTTTGTTTTGACGCGATATGAAATGCGATATGAAAAAACGAAACGCCCGCGCGAGTCGTTTTGACTTTTACGCGGGCGCGATTCGATTCAAATGAAAATCAAGACGGTGAGTTTTTGAGTTTCGCGGTTTAGATCTCAGAAAACAGATTTAGAAACTGCGGCGTCGATTTCACTTCGCCCGCAGCATCACGGCGCAAGAACATCCAAGGGAACAACTTGGACGCCGCGGTCGGTAACATAGGCTTGTGAGCCAAATCCAATAATCGCTACTTTAGAAACCGGCGGGGTGTTTCCAGCAGCAACCATACGTTCCTCGACAGCAACAAGATTGTCAGATGCCTCTTCTATTTGAGCAGAGCTGAGTTTAACTTCGACCGGGATCCAGGTCCCACCAGGAGCCGCAATGACTGCATCGACCTCTAGATCACGAGAATCGTGATAGTGATAGAGACTCATTCCGTTTGCTCGTGCATAAACCCACAAATCATGGAGTGCCAGCGATTCAAAAAGTAGTCCAAGCGTCTTGAAATCTAGCAGCAAGGTCTCCGGAGTCGCCCCGAGTGCAGCGGCCGCAAGTGACGGGTCAGCAAGATGATGCTTCTTTGATTCTCTTAAGTGCACAGGAGATCTCATTGCTGGATTCCATGCGGGAATATCGCGAACGAAGCTGACCCGAGCGAGAAGAGATATATACGATGCCGCCGTTTGTCTCGATACCTCTCCACCAAGATCAGCTACGAGCGTCTTGAGTGTCGCCAAAGTGGATTCATTGCGCGCAAGCGATTCGATAACAGCTTTGACCTTTTCGGGATCGCGTCGAGAGCCATCAACACGAGACAAATCTTCTTCGGCAACTATGCCGATATAACGTTTTGCCATCGCCGACGCAGCCAGCACATCGCGCCCGACCGCCGCGGGCCATCCGCCGCGAACAACGCACTCGGCAATCGAGGCGGAATCCAGCGATCCGAAAGCGCCATTGAACTTTTCGCCAGAAATAATGCCCGACAGCTTAACCGCGCCGCTGGATTTCCCGAGTTCGAAAAGCGTCATGGTATCCATGCGCAGTTTGGCGAACCTTCCAGCGCCACTGTGCATCGGCCGCTCATTGTCTCGCGGTGTCGCCGACCCCGTAAATATGAACTGGCCAGGCTCGCCGCCGCGGTTGTCGCACTCAAACCGTGCCGCGTCCCAAAGTTTCGGAACCTCCTGCCATTCGTCGATTAGCCGCGGCACCTCGCCGGAAACGGCAAGCGCCGGGTCCGTCTCGGCACGCAAACGATTCTCGAAGTTGCGCGACGGATCCATGAGAAGGAGCCTGGACGCCGCACGGGTCCCGGCTGTGGTTGTCTTTCCACACCATTTCGGTCCTTCGATGAGAACGGCACCGAATATCCCTAGCATCTGGTCGAGCTCATTTTCGATAATTCGAGTGTAGTACTTTTTTGGCATATTTTTCACCATTGATTACCAGCGCGTTTAACTAAATTTACCGTTTTCATTTAACCAGATTTTGCTTTTTTGATTAACCAGATTTACGCATTTCAGTTAACGAAACAGATTAAACATGACGAGTCAAGCCACGACAGGCTCGCGTCGTACTGCGGCCTGGCGCCGCACAACCGCCAGTCGGAGACCTCGATCTCCTCGGTGACGGCATCGCGCCAAGGCAACAAAAGGCTGAAGAACCTGCTCATATTCTCGTGCAACTGCCTTGCCCGGACAGAGGGAAGATGGGGCGACCACTACGCCAGGTGCCGAGAACGGGGCATACCGCATGGCAAGCCACTCAAAGCGCTGACGCGAAAGAGGCTGAAGGTCACCTACGCGATCATGCGGGACAGGGTGCCCTAAGCCACCTAGTCGAAGCACAGCACTCCGAACAGGCTGGAGTCCGCCGGTCGAAAGGCCTGGCGTCAGCATTTCGCGATTCGATCTCGCGAACGGTATTCCCCGGTTGACAAAACTATAGGAACACCCGTGCTGTTACCCCTGCCATGCGTGTGATTGAGTATCTGCTAGCTTAAGCACTGCTGAATATCGCGTAACAGCACCGCCGTTATCGTGTGCGGGCATCTGGCAGACGCTGGTCCCTGTGCCCTTTTATTGCTAGCGCTCCATCTGCAGCGCTGCCGCATGATGGTCTCTCCCATGTCGGCCCAGATCGCGTCTATGTGGAACCTCCTCGTTCAGTCGACCGCATGGCGGCACGAGTGTAACGGGGTGCCTGGAGATGCATTTAATAGCGGTGCCCGGCGGCAATATTCAGTCGGGAAGGCAGCGGTGCTGATTCGCAATACAGGTGGTGTCGAAAGGGCCTAGGACTCATGTGATTGCATAAGCCGCAACAGTGCTGAAAAGGCTAACTGCTTTTGTTCGTGCATTGGCATCATATTCATAAAAACAACCGGTCCCGACGTTGAATCTAAAATCATCGTTTAGCATTGATCCTGGCTGTTTCCAGAAAGCCACTAGTTTTTTTTAACTCATACATGAAAAGGAGGTGACGAAAATGGAGAAAGAGGAAATCGAGCTGGCCAGCGATAAATCGGCTTCCGACATCGAGATCACTGTTGAAGAACTTCTGGACTTCGGCATTGATGTTGATCAGGTTATACAGCGCCGCTGCTAAGGCCTGATAACACAATCGCCTCCGTTTAATGTGACGGAGGCGATTCCTATTCGCCCGAAAGAAAGGAGCTCAAGTTGAAGGTTGATTTCACTCTGATCAATCCGGTGAATCACTACAGGAAGACCCTTGTTGATAATCTGGCCATCTTGAATCTAAGGGCCGTTTCTGAAGCAGCGGGATTTTCAACTCACGTTATTGACTTTCAGCGTAAGTTCCTCGAAGAAGAAAAGACTTTTTCAAAAGAAATCTATCGGTGGTTCTCCGACGAAATAAGAGCAATCGACTCCCATGTTTTTGGTGTTTCGATCATGAACGCCTCTTATATCTGGGGCATCATGATAGCGAAGATTATTAAACGGGCGCATCCCGAATCGGTTATCATATTTGGTGGTCCCCAGATCACTTCACTTCGAGAAATGGTTTTTCAGGATTGTCCCGAGGTTGACTTTCTATCGATCTTTGATGGGGAAGAAACCCTCCCGCTTCTACTCGAATATATTGCTTGCGGCGCTCAGGGCGATTTACCTAAAAATTCGATTTCTAAAACCGGGGATTCTGGATTATGCGAGTTGATTGAATACGACATTAACAACCTTCCGGAACTCGACTACTCCAATTCATACGGCATGAACGTGGTCAACATTGAGGCAGGTAGAGGTTGCCCGTTTAATTGCTACTATTGCTCATCCAGAGTGCTTCTCGGTCAGAAAGCGCGATTTCTTAATGTCGACAAACTGCTCGAAACCTCGCAGCGTGTCTACGATTGCATGGCAAAAACCGGCACTCTTTCTTCAATTAACTATAATCATGATAACTTTTTAGCATCGCACAAGTACTTCTTTGAATTTGCAGTCAAAAAATATGCAATGAATTATGATTTCAAATACAACTGTGAGGGACGAATCGATACGATAACTCCCGAGATCATTGGCCTACTTAAGGCAACCGGATGTATCTCCGTATTTGTTGGCTTGGAAACTGGCTCGCAAAGAATACAGCGAATCTGCCGGAAAAACTTGAATCTTAAAAAAGTAATTCCTACGGTAAAATCCATCATTTCCTCTGGCATGAGATTCGAAACCAATTTTATCATCGGTTTTCCAGAAGAAACATATTCCGAAGTACTCGACACCCTTGCCCTTGCTCAAGAAGTCGCGTCGACCAGTTTTATGTCAAACGTTGACTTTTCCTATATGAGCCCAGAGCCTCTTACTGATGTTGCTCAAGGGGTGAATAAAGAGGATTATATCATCGTAAAAGAATCTCAGTATTACTTAGATTTACTTGCTGCCGGAATTGACCCAAACAGCCTGTCACCTCTTCATTTCAATCATCTGTACACAGTCAGGAATGAAAATTACGACATTCTTGACGTGCTCGCGCGTGCCGATACGTATTTTGATTTGATAAACCATTTTAAATTCGCAACCTACCTTATGATTCATCGAGATGGTAGAAGCATTGAAGATATTTTTGAAATGTGTCGCGATCGTGATGCATTTGCCGTTGCAGAAAGCTATACGGCAACTCTAGATCAAGCTGGGGTGTATTATGCGGTTTCTTGTTTCGAAATCGACCGGCTGGCAATAGTTCGTCGAGAAGAAAGAGCGCAGGATGTCCTATTCTATCGATACCCTGTTCAAAAGCTTTATCAGCTCTTCATTGAGACTATGAACATTTCAGGCTTCGAATCAGTGGCGAGCACCCCGACAAAAATAGTCGTTAGGAGTGCCAAATGAATAAGAATGCCACTGCGCAGCTGCACATCTATTCCGCCTTTTTCGTTCTCGCGGGATTTGTTTTAAATCGGGGAGTGTTTCTACTTTTCCTTGCGGATAAAGGAATGTCTGTCACGGAAATCGCGCTTTATCAAGCCCTGTTTAACATTGCAACGGTCGTCCTCGAGCTGCCAACAGGGCTGATAGGCGATTTTTTTGGAAAGAAGTTCTCGATTCAAGTGGGCGTGCTGCTGCTTTTCTTCCATACGGCTGGCATGCTGTTGCTCTCAGGTCCCTTTCTCGTCGCGCTTTCCCTTGTTGAGGCACTCGCCTACTCCCTTCAATCGGGATCCGAACAAGCACTTTTATATGAAATTGCCCGAAATGCCGGTCAAGGAGAGCGCTTCCTCACCATCAACGCTCGGCTGCTTGCCGCGCAATCAATCGCGACGGGAGTGGCAATCGTACTTGGATCATTCATTGCGCAAGTATCTTGGAGCGCCCTCTACGTATGCGTTTCCGTTTTCTATCTCCTGCAGCTTTTCCTTCTGTATCCCATTGAGAGGATGGAAACGACCCATTCCAAAAACTCTGGGGAGGAAAGGTTTGACGTAGCCAAGATCTTCAGACGCGAAACCTGGTGCATTGGAGAATCCGCTTTTGCGGTGTTGCTTCTTCTAATCGGCACAAGCATGCTCGATGGATTCTATGGGAGTTATTACAACTTGAATCAGTTGGTATTCGACGCATTTGATGCTCCCGTCTCCATAATAGGAATCTTTTTCGGTGCATCCTATGCAGTAAATGCGACGGCCTACATTGCAGCAGATTTCTTCTCATCGCGTTTCGGGAAAAGAAATACCATGCTCGGCTCGATGCTAATCGAGGCCGGTCTTTTCATGATTCTTCCGTGGTTCGCTTCAAATCCGCTGTGTTTGTTTGGCCTTAGCATGGTGCTTTGCTTTCTCCCGGAAGTGGTGTACATCACTTCGGAAAACTTAATCCAAGACGCGATAGCGGACGATCTCCGCGCGACGATCCTTTCCGTCGCGTCTCTGGTAAGGGCTCTCTTTTCTGCAATGTTTTTCTCCATATTTGGATATGTGTTGGGGTTATATCCCATTCAGATAGCGCTCGGCGTTATTGGCGCAATCGCGATAGCAATTACCGCCGTTGTTTCTTTAAAAATGGTAGGAATACATGTCTCCAAGAATTGATATATCGATTGACGAGCTGCCCGAAGCGTCGAGCCTTCTTGATGGACATGACTATTCGTCACAAATCATTCAGCGTATCGCCGGGGTTCCAGTAATACTCGATGCATCGGGATGCCCTCATTCCCCTTTTTTCGAAGTTGAATATGATGACAGGACGATTAGGTTTACAAGTCGACATGATAATGAGCATATTGTCGAGTTGGGGAGGAAGCTTGACTACGTCCATCACAATTGCAGCGGCTTTCTAAAGACTTTCTTTTTGAGAATAGATGTAATTGATGGTCACTGCTATTCGCTAAGCAATCATGCAAAGTCGCTGTCCATTGCATTCCGGACCGGAGGAAGGGTGGGACCATTTTTACATCTCCTCTCTTCTCACTATTTTTGTGTCAATGATTTTTCTGTTACGCAAATCGGAAGGCAGGAAGTCAAACTGAGCAGCGCTGCGTGCAATCAGACTATGACGATAAAGCGCATCGAGAATAGATGGATTGACGTCTTGTGTTTTCTTCTCGGAAGAACCATGGCAAGCTGCAATACAAACATGCCCTTATTAATTGAGCGCTATTGCAAGAGCGCGCGGCTGCACCATGGATTATCTGGCATAGAGGCTGTTATCGTTTTTTCAAACAAGCACTCTCCCTATTTCGCCGACGAAGGAGGACGTAGGAACATCCTCTCTCTCGTTGACACAGAGGCAATCAGAAGACTTCTGTCGCCGAAACTGAAAGATCCTTCCTTCGATTACGGCGTGAATAAATCCGATGAACAAAGAGAGATAGCTGCGAAATTATCAATTTCATACGACAAATACTACCCCAATAAAAAGATTGTGAAACTTATAGCGCTTCAATTAGCATCGTCAGGCAGGTATCATCCAAAACTCATGTCGAGTGATTATTTCTCCCCTCAATCGGATTGGGCGGATATACACCTGCTTTTAATTCCGAATACTTTCAATGACCCTATTTTTATCTACTATCAACTCGCACTACTGACGGGCTTGGGCAACCGAATGCGTCTCCAAAAGTATTTATCGGTTTTGAGCAGGTATTTTTCTGGCATGATTTCGCGCCAGGCGTTTAACGAGAGAGCCGTCGAACTGTTTGGCGAGGCTGCGTGTTTTCTGCCGATCGGACGACTCTCCAGCGCCTTCTTCATGCGAAACACTTTTCCAGAAGAAGGCTTGAGGGAAAGGATATTAAATGTTCTATTGGAACGATAGTGCTTATATCAGGAGAGATTCCAACGAACTTATATTGCAAGGATTAAAATCGCGAGTGAGGGTCAAAATCTCTGATTTGAGTACAAATCTTTTTGAGCAGCTCGCCAAACAAAATATGATAGATGAGACGAACCTTGAAGCTCGCGAGCAACGATTCTTGCTAAGGCTCAACGAACTTGGTTTTCTAGAAACTGAAGAATACGAGCTGGAATCACCCCACTCGAGGACAGCTCGCTTTTTGTCTTATTATTCCGACGCTCCACTGACGTTACTTAAGCAAATCGGCGCCGTTCATCTTGCCATCGTTGGTATGGGCGGCATAGGGCAGGTGGTGGCGGAGCATTTGGCTGCTGCTGGAGTTCGGCATTTTACATTAATCGACGGGGATCGAGTTGAGAGGTCAAACGTAAATCGTCAGTTTCTTGTTGGTCCCGACGAAATAGGAGAAGCAAAAGTAGAGGCAGTTTCCAAAACACTTGTTAATCGCTATCCGGATCTTTCGCTTAATCCAGTTGCGTCTTACGTCCGCTCTGCCGAAGAACTCATGCGTTGCGTTCCTTCGAGGACTTCAATGCTTGTTTGCGCTGCAGACAGTGGGGAGGGGGTCAATCCCAGGTCAATAGTTCTTGAAGCATGTATAGAAAAGGACATTCCCTGTGCATTTTGTGCTGTTGGAGTAGCTGATGGGGAAATTGGTCCTATTCTCGAAAAGCAGAGCGATATGAAATCCTATCTCTCTTTCCTCCAGCGAGCCGAAGAGAACATAGTCCGCATGCCCGTGCCAAAGGGATCAATTTGTTTTACGAACACTCTTGTGGGAACTGCGCTGGCAATGGAGATATACCGATATCTTTGTACAGGATCGAGCCCCATGCATCAACATACATGCTTCTGCTCATTCATGAACTTTAAGGGTTTAATGTACAAGAGGGTAGGCAGCGAGAATGATACGAATTCTGTAAAGAAATCCCTGTGAAGCATTGACTTGAAAAAACCTTGTTCTTCGCCCGTAGGAATGGCAGAAGGCTCGAAAATATGGAAAGCAACAGATAAAGAAAGGGATTAAACGTTGGGGCTCTATAACAAAAAGGAGAGCTGTTTTTCTACCTTGGTGTCGGTTTTGAGTACTGAACATAGTTAGTACTGTCGTTCTACAAGAACGGTACTGCCTCTCCGCGCAAGGCGGTCCCGGCTTTCCACTACACGGATGCCGACGCCAGCTCCAGCGCGATCGCGTCGAAAATGTTGGTGTAATGGTGGCACCCTAACGTCCGTTTAACGAAGAACCAGGCGATGAGATTTTGAGCTTCAGGCTTTAGATCTCAGAATAGCGATGCGCTGTTTTTAGACACCAAGCGTATCGACCGGAGCGATAACGATGCCTTCGCTAGTTACGTGAGCCGGCATACCAAACCCGATGACGATGAGTTTCGCCGCAGGCGGCCTCTCCCCACGATCGACCAGCTTTCGCTCGAGTCGAAGCAGATTTTCCACTGCCTCTGGGACTTGGGGGCTCCCGAGCTTAACCTCAACGGCAACCCACGAGCCGTCACGACGATGGACAATCGCATCGACCTCTAGGTCGTCAGCGTCGTGGTAGTGGGATACGGTCGCATCGCTGGCCGCCGCGTAAACCTTGAGATCGTGCAGCACAAGGGATTCGAAGAGCAAGCCAAGGGTCTTCGGATCGGATGACAACGACTCCGGATCCGCACCGATGAGGGCGACGGCGAGCGATGAGTCCGCAAGGTGCCGCTTCGCGCCCCGCCGCAACTTCACCGGCGACCTGAGAGCCGGATGCCACGCGGGGACATCGTCGACGATATTGATACGGCGCAGCGCGTCCATGTAGCCGGTAATCGTATTCTTTGAGACGTCAACACCCAAATCCCTTTCGATGGACCTCATGCCGGCAAGAGTCGATTCATTGCGTGCAAGCGACGAGAGCAAGGCCCTTACCTTAACCGGGTCGCGTTTCACTCCATCCGCCCTCGAAACGTCAGACTCGCAAACACCGTCAATATAGGCGGCGGCTATCCGCATTGCGTCGGCAGTTGTCTTACCGACCGCTTGGGGCCAACCGCCGCGGCAGAGCAAATCCGCGATACCGGCGATACCGGCGATGGATCCGAGTGACGCCGCAACGGAATCGCCATCGAGCAGCGCACCAAGCGAGACCGCTCCCGACGAAATACCGAGCTCGAAAAGCGTCATGGTATCCATCCGCAAACGGGCGATTCGACCCACACCGCTGTGCATCGGCTGGTTCTCGGCTCGCGGCGTCGCAGATCCGGTGAGAATGAACTGTCCTGGCTCCCCTCCCCTGACATCGCATTCGAATCGCACGGCATCCCATAGCTTCGGTTCTTCCTGCCATTCGTCGACAAGCCTCGGGGTCGGTCCGACAATTGCTTGGGCCGGATCGAGACGAGCGATCTGGAGGGCCGCAAAACCGCCAGATGGGTCGGAGAGAGATAACGATGACTCGGCAAATCTCTGAGCTGTCGTTGTCTTTCCACACCATTTCGGCCCCTGAATGAGCACTGCACCAAAAATGCCAAGGTCGCGCTCGACCAAGCAGTCAACACAACGTCCTATATACCTATCCATCGGCTTTCCCTCCAATCATTCATTTGAGATTATAGCGTCTATCTGCGTCGTTGGGACAAATGACGATTACTTATTGGGACGATTGACGGTAATTTATTGGGACGATTGACGATAGCTCGTTGGGACGATTTCCATTTTCTTAAGGCACTAATCAACGAGACCCACTGTGAACTATGAGACGGATAAATTTAGCTGACGCCTCTCATGAGTTCAGCAATGCTGATTTGAAATCCGTCGGCAATCTTCTTGAGATTTGAAAGGCTGACATTACGCCGCCCGACTTCAATGCTCGCGTAGTAGGAACGATCCATTTCAATCAAATTGGCGAACTGCTCCTGGCTGCACCCGAGTCCAGCGCGGAGCTCTTTGCATCTCATGCCGAATGATTTCTGAAGCGTCTTCGTATCCATGACAAAAAGAGTCATGGATTGTTGTATAAAAGCCAACGGACTATATACAACAATCCCAGTTAAGGCGCATAATTGTCTCTATTGGAAAGCACTCTGATGCCCAGTCGGATAGGGCACGGAAAAGGAATGGAACAGCACAATGACTCAGGGAAAGCATTTCGCTGCCGGCGGCGATCACTTCGCCGCACTGCCAAGCAAAAAGATTCACACTCCGAAGGGGATCGCGCGTCTGACCGTCACCGCGGCGACCATGGCCGCCATGACCGGATCGAGCCTCATCTCACCGTTCACGGCATTCGCCCAGACCGGCGACGGGACCACGCAGCACCCCGCCGTGATGTCGCCGATCGCCGCCCACGCCGGCGCGGCATCCGGTACCGGCGCGAAATCCGCCGCACAGACCATCGCGGACCTGCAGAAGGCGGTCGACGAGGCGAAGGCGAAGGAGGACGCCGCCAAGGCATCCTACGATGAGGCCGCCGGTCCCTACAACGAGGCGGCTTCCGCCCGCGACCAGGCCAAGGCATCCTACGATTCGGCAGTCAGCGCCGGCACGGCAGCCGACCGAGCGGCAATGGACGAGTACGCCCGTCAGGTCGCAGAGGGCAAGGACGCCGCCGATGCCGCCGGCAAGGACCTCGAGCAGGCGAAGGCGGGTCTCGCAGACGCCAAGGCGGATGCGTCCGAGAAGGACGAAGCGTACCAGTCCGCCATCAAGGCGGCCCAGGACGCTCAGGACGCCCTCGATAAAGCCAAGGCCGATGCCGTAGGCGCCACCCCGGAGGCTATCCGTGCCGCCGAGCAGGCCGTGCGCGACGCCACGGATGCCGTGAACAGGGCACAGGCCGAACTCGACAACGCCAACGCGACGCTTGCCGATGCCCAGTCCAAGCTGGTTGCGGCCCAGTCTGCAAAGGATGCCGCCGAAGCCGTCCTCGCCGCAGCCCAGCAGAACAAGGACGCGGCGGATGCGAAGGCCGCAGCAGCCAGCGCCGCCTATGAGCAGGCGAAAGCCGACCTCGCCGCAGCGGAGGCAGACGCCAGCGGTCCGGAGTACGATGCCGCGAAGCAGAAGGTCGCGGACGCGGAGGCAACCCTCGCCGCCGCACGAGAGGCACAGTCCCAGTGCGAGTCCGAGCTCGAGCAGGCACAGTCCGCTGCGGCAACGGCACAAGCCGACCTGAATGATGCCCAGGCGGCCCTCTCCGTAAAGAAGCAGGGCGTCACGGATGCCGAATCCGGCGTGAACGCCGCCCAGTCCGCACTCGATGCCGCGAACGCCGACCTCGATGCGGCCAAGCGGGCGAATGCCGACGCCGTCGCCAAGCTGGATGCCAAACTCTCCGGAATCGATCCCGCTCAAGCGGCCGTCTGGAAACAGGCAATCCACGACGTCATGATTGAGTTCATGCTTTCCTACATGGAAACCGCCGTCTGCATGAATGCGGCCGGCATTCCCCGGGACGACGTTTCCAGAATGTTCAACGCTATTAATGTACAAGCTTGTCCCGAAGACTTTCGGAAAGCCTGGGCGCACGACATCCCCTACTTCTGCAACGGACAATTCAATTCTCCGGAACTCCGTCTCTCCCCGGTATGCAAGAAATACGGTGTCGATGAAGCAGCCATCCTCACCTACATCCGGAAAAAAATGCAGGAATGGGATATCACGACACCGACCGCCGCCACACAACCACGCTTCCGCGATGACATGAAGGATCTCCGGAATAACATCCTCGCCGGACGTAAACCTGCCGGTGGAAAATGACAAAATTCCCACCTCTCTCCCTGCGGCAGCGCTCTATGCCACGGCAGATGCGACGCACTCCGTTCATCCCGCAAGAGGACGAAGTAAGGATATTCCGTTCATGACACCGCCGCCAACAGGAGACATTCCCGAATCCCTGATTGCACAAATCCGGGAGTTCCGCATGCGCCTGTTCCGTACGAGCGATCCGCGTCCGTTTGTACTTTCCACCTCGCTCAGCGACTGGTATCCGGTGTATCAGGTGAATGCGTATATCAAGGATGCAGACCGGCTGGCTGATATTTATTCGGCATTGCATCAGAACATTCAAGATCGCTTCAACGAAGAGGGCGTGGAAATTATGTCACCGCATTACATGGCTGTACGCGATGGAAATGCATCTACC
>OGYO01000680.1_pt1 | contig 17981 bp, 41 predicted proteins | sample 1576561 | NCBI WGS metagenome assembly OGYO01 (sample SAMEA3541507, study PRJEB24748) | human gut metagenome | biome: human gut; feature: human-associated habitat; material: faeces | place: China | collected 2012 | reverse complement strand
GCTCTCCCCGTGGGGTTAAGTTCTTTAACAGTTACCCATAAAACCGTAGTATTACCTGCGTTAAAACCTAAACATATTATTTTTTATCACTGCATACTAAATTATAGAAAAATAGAGCCACGTTCTATGAACATAGCTCCGTAAAAGATATTTCTTTTTCTTGGTTGCGATGGTTGGAATCGAACCAACTGCCTTTAGCTTATGAGGCTAACGAGATTCCAGTTCTCTACAATCGCAATATTTAATGAGCTTAACTAGAATTGCTCTTTTAATCTAAAGAAATTTCAAGGAGGCTCTAAGCCTATATATTAACTTATCTAGTATTGTTAATAGCTAATTTAAACTATTTTCCAATCTTCTGCTAGCATATCAGCTTGACTTGCTAACCAACCTAATTGAACTCCTGATGTTCCAACAAATGCTATTGCTTTATTTCCTATTGCATCATGCTCTGCATTTACTATTTCATTGTTAGCATTTTTATAACTGATATTGGTTGCTAATTCTATGTATTGATTTTTTCCATTCCAGCCTTGTCTTTGCACTCTTTGGCCTGCTTTTAATAATTGTATTGCTTTACCAAAATCCATTTAATTTTCCTCCTCTAACTTGATACATTTATTTTCAAATTTTTTATATGCGTCAAGGTATAATTCTTTTTTGTCTCCGTTATATGTTAGTTCGTAATACATACCGTCAAATAATGTTGTACTTAATAATGCTTTATGATTTTGAAGTGTTTTACAATACCAAACATCAAACACTTCAAATTCTGGTATATCATCACTCGTATCCAAATGTTCCATTGCATATTGTTTCACTATTTCTTTACATTTTTCAATAAATTCTTTACTTCCCATATTAATGAACCCCCATTACCCATTTTTCATATTCTTTTGCTATTTGATGCTCTATCTTGCAACCTCTTGCATTTTCCCAACCAGGCATAAATACAACACCATCAACATTTGCTATAAATTCTATTGACTTTGCTAAATAATGTACTGGTGTAGCTTTACCTTCTGGAAAATCATCGAATACTGTATCTATAACTTCATGTCCTTCTACTTTCAATTTCTCTACTAATTCTGCTCTTTCTTCTCTGATTTGTTCATTTGTCTTGCCTTTCATTGGCTGACTTATCATTATTTTCATATCACATTTTTCCTTTCTTACAATATAAAAAGCTAGATTACTCTAGCTTTCACACACACGATATAAACAACTTAGTAGTTATGGGCTTATCCATATTTATGAATAACTACTTTTTAACTTACTAACATTTTAACACTTTAAATCGTCACATTCGTCACAACTTGCATTTTTTTCGAAAAATCTTTTTAATTTCATTTTTGCATAACTCTCTGAATGATAGCTCATTAAATGCATAATTTTAACCCAATTAAAATTATCAAAATATTTATACCTTATTATTTGCCTTATCTCGCTGTCTTCTATGTAATTAAGATCATATTCGATTTGCACTAAAAGTTTATTTATTTTATCTCTTTTACTTTTTAATAACTTTCTATATTTTCTGTCTCTAATCTGTTTTTTATAATCCACTCCTTGTATTGTTCTGTGACACTCTATGTACGGGAAATTAGTTGAACTTCCTTTTACACTGTCAGCAACAGTACTGCTAATATTATTATTCTGCAATCTTCTCTCTAAGTCTTTTACTTCTCTTTTAAGAGATATGATTTGTTCCAAATCTTTTTTATTCATTTGTACCCTCCTTCTGTTTGTTTTTAATTTGTTCTCTAATAAGTTCATCATTAAACTTGTCCAATATGTTGTATGCTTTATTTAGTTTTTTCTGATTTTCTCTTCTCTTTTCATTGTTAAAAAAGTCTACTGTCTCTATCTCATACATAGCTTTTTTAATTATATCTTGCACGTGCTTAATTGTCATATGTACCTCCAGATTATCTGATTTCTTTTGCTTTATTTTCAAAATATTGTTTGATACAGTCTTTGCAATCTAATTCTCCTGAATTTGTGTCACAATTTACTTTTTTGCATATATCTTCGTCAATATCTAAATTCATAATATAATAAGTCATTTGTTCTATTATTTTATCTTTTTGATCCAGCTCTTGCTTTTGCCATTCCATATATTCAGCTTTAGTTCTATCTAATTCATCTCTCATTTCTCTTACTTTTTGAATTGGAATATAGTTTTTATCTGTGTACTGTTGTATTTTCTTTATGTTCTCAAACGGCGTATTTCCAAATAATTCTTCAAATTCTTCCTCGTTCATTTTTATTTCTCACTTTCTTTAATTCACGAATATTATTTTTATGTGATATGTTTTGTTGTCTTAACAATTCATTTTCTTTTAATACTCTTTTATAATCTGATAAAATTGTTTCTTGAATATTTATTAGTTCCTCAGCTTTATTTATTTTTTCTTTATTATTTTTTTCGTATTCTATCCAATGTTCCATTATTTTTATAGCTTCTTCTATAGAAATTCGTTCATTCTTAATACTATCTTCTTTCATTGTTTCATCTTGTAGTTCTTTAATTTCTTCTTCTACTTCTGCTATTTCCTCTCTTATATCTAAATCATCAGCTCCTACGTCTAATCTAGCTTGTTGTGTTTTATGTAATTCTTCTAATCTTTGTTTTAGTTCTTCTATACTATTTTCCACTACTCGTCCTCCTTAATATCCTCAATATCAATATTCATTAAATATTTCCATATCTTCTTTTGTAACCAATTAAATTTTGTTGAAACCTCTATTTTTACTTCCGTTCCACCTAATCTCTCATTTCCTATTTTTATAATTGATTTTCCTCGTTTTCTCAACTTTATTGTTCCGTAATTTATATCATTTAATATTTCTGTGCTATTTTCTTTCACCTAAAATACCTCCTAACTAATATCTCTATGTATATAAAACGTTTGACTATTTTCTGTTTTATGTGCTAATCCAATTTCTATTTTTCCCATCTTTGCTATATAATCTGAATTTTCAACCAGTCCATTTAGTAATAAATTCAATTGTTCTATTGTACTAGGGTAAAAAATCATATCATTTTTTTCTTTCATTATTTATCACTCCTCTCAAAATCATAAATCCTGTCCCTTTGCATACTTCTTAACATTGATGATAATATTACTTCTTTATCAGCTTTAAGCTCTTGTTTCATTGCTGTTTTTATGCAATATAATTCTTTCAATCCATCTACTGGTTCCGTCCAATAGCTTGTTTTCTTGATTCCCCAATTGTCTATTTCTTCTTTTTCTTTTCGTTCCACCCTATCTATTGCTACTAAAACTCCTATTTCTAGTGGTATTTCATCTTTTACTTCTTGATATAGTTTATATGGCATTACAAAATAATTTTTATTTCCTATGAATGTTAGCTTATTTTTGCTATGAAAGTCTTGTTTTGATTGTTTTATTTCATAACAATAAGTTTCCCTTTGACAGTTATACATTATGCAATCTACTATTTCTTTTCCATACCACCCAATCGTACATTCAAAAACATAAAAGTCATTTCTTTTATTAAAACGATTTGCTAATAATTGTTCTAGCTTTCTAGTTGTTTCTGTTTTCATTATGTATCACTCCTCTCTGTATTAAATCTTTTTATTTCATCTTCCCATTGCTTATCTTGATAAGAATAAAATTCTTCAACAATGAATACATCTACTATCTTATTTTCTTTGTTTAACACATCACATATCGGAAACCATACGCCTTCGTGAACATTACTAAAATCATCTAATGACTTTATAGTATCTAATTTACAGTAATATGGAGCTGTATCAATGTGTAATTGCATATTTACTATATCTTGTTTCAGTTCTTCTATATCTTTTGATTTTTTAAGTATCTTCCCATTTACAAACAAATACCATATCCATTCTTTCATATCTTATTTACTCCTTTTTATCATATTTATCCAATATCTTTTTATTTTTTATTGTTAAATCTAAAACAGGTTGTAGCAATTTAGCTAATTCACAGCCTATTCTTTCAACTTCCTCTAAATCTATTCCTTGTTTTGTTAAATCTACTGCAATTTTCATTTTCTCTTCTTCACTCATAGTTACTCCTTTACCAATTTTCTGCCACACATTGGGCAATAATTTATTTGAAAGAACTGACTTGGCTTATATCCATCATTGTCTTGTCCTTCTATTTCAACATATAACATATATCCCCAAGACTTTTTTTGATTAATAATTTCCATATGCGTTTCTTCTTCATTTCCTAATAACTCTGGATTATCGTAAATATTTCCTATTACTTCTGTAAATTTTTCTAAACTTCCTGTTATTTTTACTATATCTCCTTCATATATTTCTTTTCCGTTTTTATCGTCTAGTCCTGTGTATTGTCCTATTGTTTCTGGAATTACTTCATATCTCGTTCCATCTATGCTTTCGCAATTCGCTATTTCATATATATCACATATTTCTGTTGGTTGTAATAAATCTCCATAAACCCATTCGCCATTATCTATTCTTTTTCCTCTAAACTTTATCTCTCTATTCATCTTCTCCTCTTCCTTCCACATATACAGGAAATTTACTTATTATCTCCTCTGTTGTTGGTATTTCTTTTTCTTTTAGCCAGATTCTAAGTTTCTTTTCGCAATTAGTACATAAGTCAAATTTCTTTTTAAATATTGAGTTTTTTTCTCTACTTGCATATGTATATAGTCCTACAAATCCTTTTTTATATGTATATCTTATTTCTACTCCACATTTATCACAAAAATATTTTGGATGCCTAGTTGTTCCTTTATTCATCTTCTCCTCCTACTTCATAGCAATTAACATCAAACTGTTCTTTTGTTAGTATTGTTTTTATATCATTTTCTCCTATATATTGCGATTTATTAAATCTACCTTCTATCTCAAAATACAAGTTATTATCATCTTCTCCCCATATTTCGTTAATAATTCTACGTCCATTTACAAAATCTCCAACTTCTATTAAGTCTATTAGTTGTTCGCTGTGTCTTACTATCACCTTTTTAAACATTTCATTACTGTAAAGTACGTCTTCTTTCATTCTAAAATCATTGATATAAATAATTCTGTCAAATCTATATATTCCAGCTTCATAATCTATGCTTTTAATTTGAGCTATCCTTCCGTCTTTTGTTCTCACATATTCTCCAACTTCAATTTTATCTTCCATATAAACCTCCTATTCTTCAATATTGTTTATTCCTAAATAGTCAAGCATATCTGCATAACAATCCTTACACATATTGCAAAGTTTTCTTGGCGATTTACCATCTTTTGCAACCGATATAGTTATTCTGTCTAAAGTAAAGTTTCCACACCTTACACAAAATTTCTTATTTGAACTTTGTACATTAAACATAAATTGCTCAAACTCCTTTTTGCTCATATTCTTTATATCTTCAAAATTCATTTTAATTTCTCCTAACTCTTTACTTAATTATTTTTAATGTTAAATCTGGATAAACTTTTTCAAATATTTTATGTTTTAATTTGAACACATCTGTTTGTATTCCTTTTACATCTTCAACTATTGTTTTACCGTTTTCTATGTACTGGAAGTCCGCTATGTATTCTATCTTTCTGTATGTTTTGCCATTTTTCTTAAAACTATCTTGTAATAAAAATCGTGGTTGTAATTCCAAGTTGCTTATTTCTCCTGCTCTCAATAACAGCTTTAATTCTTTATATCTTGTTGCTTCTAGATTACTATCAAACTTTATATTGTCTACTACTATTTTTGTGTTTTTATATTTGTTCATCTTTTATCTCCAATCTGTCTAATATACTTGTCCTATACTTATATGTTGGGTTTTCTTGTCGTTTTTTTAAAACACCCTGTTCTTTTAGATTTTGTATTATATCTCCTGTTATTAACTTGTTATTGTACTTGTCTGTAAACTTCTTTATTACCTCTATGGTGTCTATATTATTTTTAATTTGTCTGCGTTCTTCTCTCAATGTTTTTCTCAATCTTCCTACTTTTGCCAACTGTGGAGCTTTTAAATTGTGGTTCTCTATATAATGATCTAAATCTGATAATTCCATATCCTTTTGGCTTAGTTTCTCGTATTCCTCACTTAATTCTTTAGCTGTATTGTTGAATAAATTAAGCATATAGTTCATTAAATCTTCTATAGGCATTTTTTCTTTAGCTCCTCTCGTAATTTTTCTTGCCAGTTTTCAACTCCTGCTACAAAATCTTTGCATCTCATTATTCCATTAAATTTCTCTAACTCTAATTTGTTACAACCTAAACAGTAATAACATAGCGTATTCTTTTCTATTTGTTTCATAATTTATTCCTCTGGCATTCTATATACTTTAGCTTCTATTTCGTACCAATGTGCAATATCTCTCAATACTTCTTCTGCTCTTTCTATTGTTTTGTATTTGCCTAAAAGTACATAATCATCTATACCTAATCTAGCCTTTATTTCTCCGTTTTAGTGTTAGTCCAATTATATTTATATTATCGAAATTTAGGATATTGGTTTTTCCTTGACTTACTATTATCATAACTACCTCCTTAAAATGGTAACGGTTCATTTCGTTTATTCATCTCATCTACTAATTCATTTACTTTTTGAGCTATCAATGTTATCTTATCTCCTGTTAGCCTACCTTTTAAATCTAGTTTTTCTATTTTCCAAGGCCACCTTGCTATTTTAAATTCTGTTTCTATATCACATAAATATCTAGTGTCAAATTCCCCTGGATTCCAGTTTAATTTCTTATCTCTATAAGTTATATAAGCTATATGTTTTCCATTCTCTGTCTTTACTTCTATTTTTGTATTCTCCTCTATCTCTCCACTATGTATTCTTTCAAATAATTCATTACTTTTCATAACTACCTCCTAATAACTTGGTATGTGATTTTCATTTTCAAAAATCATTTTTTCTATTTCTGTTGTTAATCTATATACTGCTACCTCTTTATTTGTAACACTACATTTCTTTGTTTTTTCTGTTGTTACAAAACCTAAACTTTCTAACTCTGTTATTCTTGGTCTTGCATTGTTTACATCTGCTGTGTTTGTGTAATGTTTTTTATATAATTCCTGTGCTATCTCCCTTGTTGTCATTTCTTTATTTTCTAATATCTCTAATATTTGCTTATGTCTTTCACTTAGGTGTTCTTGCATATCTTTATAACTCTTATGTCTTGTCATAAATGTTATTGTATTCATTTGTTTATCACACTCCTTTATTTGCATAGAATTTATTAAAATCTAAATTACTATAATTTCTTTGTTCATAGTTTACAAATTGCTTATTTGTTTCATTTCTTATTTGAGAAATTGTTGGCATAAATGAATTTGTTTTTATATACTCTTTTATGTTTGAAATATATTTATCTTTACTCATATCTTTTAAGTTTTCGTAAAATAGCTTTAATTGTGTTTCTGATAATGTTCTATTGTAGTTGTCTTGTAAGATATGAACTCCTTCCATAAACTCAATTTTGTTCATTTAAAAATGCCTCCTCCGCTGAACTTTTTGTTTTCTGTTTTTTATTATTTTTCTTAACTGCATCTACAACCCATTTCTTTATGCAAAGATAATGTGAATTAGCCTTATAGCCCTTCATTTCAATATACTCATCTAAATATTCAATAAGTTCTTCCCAGTTTTCATAACTATTTTTTAGTTTCTGCAATTCTTCATCTTTCAACAATACATGTTTATATTCTCCATATTTATGTTTCTTGTTGGCTTTTGCAGAGGCTGAAGAAGAATCTTCTTCGGAAGCCGGTATTATATCTATACTATCCTTACCTATACTATCCTTACCTATACTATCCTTACCTAACCTATCCTGTGTCGACGGCTCGTCGACGGCTCGTACACATTCACTGCTAATTAACTTATAGCTCTTGTTTTCATCTAATGTTAACATTGCTTTTTGTTCTTTATATTGTGTTTCGTTATAGGTGTCTTTTCTTATGTAATTATGTATTAACCAATGTTTTATTACGACTATTCCATTTTCAAACGGAATAACAAATTTTTTTGCAATTAAGACTTTTAAGTCATCATCTGATGCACCAGTCATTCTTATTATTTTTTTAGGGCTGTTTATAAATCCATCGTCGTCTGCTCTCATAGATAAGTCATAATAAAGTAATCTTGCCGATGTAGGCATATCTAAGAAAGCATCGCTATCTATTATTGTTTTTGCAAACATCCTTCGCTCTGCCATCGCTTTCTCCTTTCGTAAATAAAGGGCTAGTTTTTGTTGTCTAGCCCTTGTTGTTATAATCCTAATTTTTCTAATGTGTATCGTTTACCTGTTTGCATTTCTTTGTACATTGTTCCTTTTTCAAAGTATGGTAAAGTAAAATTCTCATCTTTCAGTTGTATACATATAAATTCTTTATTGCTACAAACAGAAGCCATCTTATAAACAGATCTAACTTTACTCCTAAAAGGTCTAACAACATCTACTAAATACTTCTTCTCTACCTCGTCTAATATCTCTTCTTTTCTTTCAAACATTGTTTCATATTTTACTGGTCTTTCTACCTTGATGATACTTACATCATCGTTAAAATATTTTAATTGTTCATTAATGTTGCTAAAACCATAATCTGAAGTCTTGTCAACAAATATAACTTGTCCATTTTTTAATGTACATTTATCTCCGTCTTTTAAATCAGCTTTTGTAAATCGTTCTTTTCGTACGAGTTCTAGTTCATCTTCGCTAAAAACTTCAAATAAATCTTTTAACATATATGGATAAGGCACATCCTTTTCTACTTGTGTTATTGTAGAAATTTTGTTAATATTTCCACAACGTTCTCCTGAAATTTTACATTTAACTACCTTTACCTTATCTCCAATTTTAAATTTCATTTTAAATCCTCCTATAAATAATTTTTACCATATCTTAATCTAAATTCTTCTTCTGTTTTATTGTAATATTCTTGCCAAGTCCTTTGAGCAACTACTTTCAACCATTCCCATTGTTTAGGATTTAAGTGAATTGAGTCATTACCAGTTCTGTGTTGATACGGCATAATGAATATTACTAATCCATCTTCTATTGACTTATCTCTGTTGCCTGTTCTACCTTCAAATATTTCATGTCTTTCACTTCCGTGGAAATCGTTCTGTTGAATATAAAGGATTTTCAGGCATAATGCTAAATTCTTTTTTCGTTTTCTATATACCTCAACCTTTCTATTTCATTTGGTGTTAATGTAGGTATTCCTAATTGTTGTGCTTCTTGTATCACTCCATCTAAAAGAACTCTAAATTCATTTTTGTCCATTTGAGAACTACCTTCATATACTTTATATATTTTGAAATCTATCCCATTTATTTCAGCTTCTCGTTCAAAATCATAATACTTGAAGAACTTTGATACATCTATATCAGCTCTTATTGTTACTAACATTGATTGTGAATAATCTTTTATCATTTTTAAATATGTATCATCTTTTGATAAATTCATTTTGTTTGCAAGTTCATTGATCAAGCTCCACATATATGCATTTTGTGTTAACGTTCTCTTCTCTTTATGTTCTTTTATTTCAAATAGCTTTGTTCTATCTTGATTAAATAACCATTTAAGCAAAGTTTCTGATGTACCTAACATTAATTACCTCCTAATTAAAATGGCAAATCGTCTGAGCTAGATATTTCAAAATCATTAGTAGTATCTAATGTTGTATCTGCTTGTCCTTCTTTTTTGCTGTCTGCAAAGTATACTTCTTCTGCAATAACTTCTGTTACATAATGCTTTTGTCCTTGGTCATCGTCCCAAGTCCTTGTTTGTATTCTTCCAATAACTCCTACTTGTTGTCCTTTTTTAAAGTATTTGCTGACAAATTCTGCTGTTTTGCTCCAAGCAACTATATTTATAAAATCTGCTTGTTGTTCTCCTTCTTTTGCAAATCTTCTATTTACAGCTAATGTAAAACTTGTTACTTGTGTATTTGTTGTTTGTGTATATCTTGTATCTGGATCTTTAGTAAGACGCCCCATTAATATTGTTTTATTCATTGTTATTTCCTCCTTCAATTTTATTTGGTATATCTTTGATTGCTATCATAATCTTTGCATATTGTTCGCTATTTAGCTCTGTTGTATTATTTAAGTTATAATTCTTTTGTAATAATGCTTGTACATTTAAGCCTTTGTTTTCCATAATTTCTTGTAATCTTTTTGCATCTTCTGCGCTAATTAGTTGATTTTTTGGTTTAGTTCCTTCTGGAGTTTCTCCATCTGGATCTTTCATTTCTTCTGTTGGAATACAGAATACTTGAAATAGTGCATACTTCATAGCTATTGCCATTGCTTTATTAGTTGCTTTATCTCCACTATCCATTCCTTCTCCAACTGTTACTGCTTCAATATAAGTTCCATCTTCTGCATAAAAAATATATTTTATTTTGCATATAGAATAAATTAAGTTTCCACCTTTGTTTGTTGTTCTTTCTTCTCTAGTTTGTTCTAATATTTGAGGAACAATAAATACTTTATTTTTTGATAACAATGGTTGTAAAGTATTCATTACATCATCTATTCCTCTATACTTAAATCCTTGAGTTTTATTTGTTTGGTCTTTTCCTATTGCAGGAATTTCTTCCATGATTTTTGTTATACTTTCATAAATATTCATAATAATCTACCTCTCCTAAATCCATTAAATCTAAATAATCCATAATTTCTCCTATTTAATTCTTAAACTTGTTTTATTATCTATAATTCTTGTTCCAGCAACTATCTCTCCTGTTTCTTTAAAATGATTTTTTATTGCTGTTTTATCTATTTTAGTTGTAACTATTTCTTGTTTAAATTCACTAGGTATTTCATCTTCATTTTCTATTTCTACTGACATTGGATTTTTATTTATCTTTAAGCTTCCTAATTCTGTTGGTATTTCTACTAATCCTAATTTCTCCATATTTTCTTTTACATACTGATAAAATTTTTCTAATTTTGCCTCTCCTTGTTTTCTTATATCTGAAAGTCTTTTTTCTTCTGTTTTCATTGCATCTAGCAAACTTTCACTATTTTTTATGTATCCAATAATATTCGCACTTTTATTTTGTAACTCTAATGCCAATTCATTTCCTAATTCGTTGTATTCTTCCTCTGTTAATTCCCCATCGTTTGCTTTATCCATTAATTCTGCAAATCTATTTGTTATGTTGTATAAGCTTATATTACTCATCGCATTTGTCCTCCAAATCTTCATAATACTTGTCCCAATCTCTTGGTTTCTTGTAATACTCGTTATAACACTCGTCATTATATAAATCTGTTATGTTATATTCTGTTACCATAACTCCTCCTTGACTTTTTATTTCTTATATAGTAAAATATTAAAAGTAAAAATATTTACTAATAAGTTTTGAGTTAGTTTTTTGATTGGTAGTCGCGAACTAGCTCTTTTATTTTGTTTAAAACTATTTTCTCGCTGTCTACTGGACAAGCAATAGTTCTATCTGCAACATCTCTTAGTAGTTTTTGTAGTTTAGTATTTTCTTTAGTTAAAATAGTGTTATTATGTACTTCTTGTTTTCTCAATTGTCTAAGTTCTTTGTTCTCTAAACTCAAATCTCTTACTTGTCTTGCCAAATCAACGTTTCTTGAGTTTAACTTGTCTATTTTTGTTTCTAGTGTTTCTTTATAGTCCATAAAGCTTATTAATCCAAGTAATATTACTAATGCTAAAAACAATACCATTTCCTTCATCTCCTTTCTTGTAAAATTTTGTAAAATTATGTATAATTACCTCATACTAAAAATATTTTAGAAAGTGAGGTGTTATTATGTCTAGTTTTATGTGTCCATTCTGTAATTCTTCAGTTCCTATTATTTCAACAACATACCGAAACATATCTTGTTTCTTTAATAAAGGAACTCCACATTTTTCAGACGATGATAATTGTGAAAATTCTGCAATTTTTCAAATAGATATGTTTAGTTGTCCTGAATGTAATAAAGTTAGTTTTGTTGCTAACGGTAAAGAACTTCTAGAAAATATTTCTATTCCTCTTTATCCTAATTCTTTAGCTAAACAATTTCCTGATTATATTCCTCAATCTATTCGAGAAGATTATGAAGAAGCATATTCTATAATCAATTTAAGTCCTAAGGCTTCTGCTACTCTTGCTCGTCGTTGCTTACAAGGAATGATTCGAGATTTTTTTGGAATTGTGAAACCTCGTTTAGTTGATGAAATTACTGCTCTCCAAAGTTTAGTTCCTCCTACGCAATGGAAGGCTATAGATTCTCTTCGTTCTGTTGGCAACATTGGTGCGCACATGGAAAGTGATGTTAATGTAATTATTGATGTTGACCCTGACGAAGCTCAAAAATTATTAAAGTTGATAGAGCTTTTAGTTGATAAATGGTATATATCTCGTCATGATGAAGAACAACTTTTATATGATATTACCGCTATTGCCGATGATAAAAAATCTCAAAAACAAATTAAATCTAATCAGTAGTCTCATCTAAAGTATCATGACTAGCCAACAAATTTCCTTCAAAATCCCAGTATTGATAAATGTATCTTACTGGGTCTTTTTCCGTTCCTCGTCCCAATAATGATGTTGTCTTTATAACTTTCATAACTTCTGCTTTATCTGTTCCTCTCGGTCTTGCTGTTTCCATTTTTTCCTCCTAAAATCCAATTATTATGAAAATCGCAAAGAATATTCCGAATAAACCGCTGTATACATATTCTTTTATTTCTTGTTTTCTTCTTTGCTTTGTTTTTTTATTTAGTTTCTTTTTCATTTGTTTTTTCTCCTTACTATTTGTATATCAACTTTTACATTTTCCTGTTCTGCATAAATCTTTATTAGTGTTTCATATATCTGTTCAAAACTCACATTCTCTTTTCTCCTTTCCTTTTCGTGTCGTATCGCCTTTTTTACGTTTAAACCGTTTTATTTAAATATGAAAAATTAATGTTTTCATATTTAACATTAAAATAGTTTTCTATTTTTTTTATCATTGGAACATCTGGGAAAGTTTTTCCATTCTCATAATTAGCCCATGTTTCCACACTCACGTCTAAATCTTTTGCAGTTTTTTCTTGAGTAAGCCCTTTATTTACTCTTAGTGCTTTTAATGTTATTTGCATTTTTTTCCTCCTTCTTAACGGTTTTTCCGTTTGATTTGTTCGTATTATATATCACGGTTTTTCCGTTGTCAATACTTTCTCCGTATTTTTTTTATTTTTTTCTTGACTTTTTTACGGTTAACTCGTATAATTGTTGTGGGAGGTAATTATGAGCGATTTAGGAAACAAAGAAATTTTTGCAAAAAATTTAAATTATTATCTTACTATAAACAAGAAAACTCGAGCAGAAGCTTGCAAAGACCTAGAAATACCTTATTCTACATTTACTGATTGGTGCAATGCCAATATTTATCCTAGAATTGATAAGATAGAATTGTTGGCAAACTATTTTGATATAAAAAAGTCCGATTTAGTTGAAAATAAAGAGAAAACAGACAAATTAGGCAATCCTGTTGTCGAAATTCCTATTTTAGGTACCGTCAAAGCTGGTTATGATTATCTAGCTCAAGAAAATTGGATTGGTACTATTGATATAGATAAAAAACTTGCTGATGGTGGAGAATTTTTCGCTTTAAAAGTTAAAGGAGATAGTATGGCTCCAATCTTTATTGAAGGCGATACTGTTATTCTAAGGAAACAAAATGATTGTGAAAATAATCAAGTAGCAGTCGTCATTATAAATGGCGATGAAGGCACTCTAAAAAAGGTAAAGAAAACGGATGATGGAATTATTCTTCAAGCATATAATCCAATTTATAGTCCTGTCTTTTATACTAATAAAGAAATAAAAGAAATGCCAGTTGTTATAGCTGGAGTATTTCAAGAATTAAGACGAACTGAATTAAAAATGTAAAAAAGAGAATTATGTTCCTATTTGGCGATACGACACATAATTCTCTATATCAAAGAACCTTGAAAGAAGGTATCTTTATGCTACATATTATAGCATAACATAAAGCCTTTTTTCAAGAAAATTTTAAAATTTTAGAAAGAAGGTATTTTTTATGAAATATGCAGCTTGTTATTGCCGTGTAAGCACTGACGAACAGGCAAGATTTGGCTTTTCTATTCAAGCACAAAAAGATGCATTAGAAAAGTATTGTAAAGAAAATGGTTATAAATATGAATTTTATATAGATGAAGGTATTTCTGCTTCTTCAATGAAAAAAAGAAAAGCATTAAACGAAATGTTGAGTAAGAGCAGTACTTTTGATATGGTACTATTTACTAAATTAGATAGGCTATCAAGAAATGTTTTAGATGCTAATAATATAAATAAATTATTAATAGATAATAATTGCACGATGAAAGCTATTGATGAAGACGATATTGACACATCTACAGCTGACGGAACTTTTATATTTAATTTAAAAGTGTCATTAGCTCAGAGAGAAATTGGTAAAACATCTGAAAGAATTAATTTTGTATTTAAAAATAAGAGAGAAAAAGGAGAAATAACATCTGGTACAAAAAAATATGGGTATGATATAGTAGATAAGCATTTTGTTGTAAATGAAAAAGAAGCTGAAAATATTAAAAATCTATACAAAGAATTTATTAATAACAATGGTAACCTTAAAGAAACTTATAAATATTTTATTCAGCACTTTGAAGGCAAAGGTTACGATGCTATGAGTAACTATTTAAAAGAAACTGCATATATCGGAAAATATAAACTATATAGAAAAAATATTTATATAAATAATTACATACCAGCGATTTTAGATATTGAAATATGGGAAAAGGTACAAAATTTAAGAAAAAAGAAAACAGTTGGAAGAAAAATAACATACCCTGATTTATTTTCTGGTTTAATATACTGCCATAACTGTGGTAATAGATTGGCTAAAAAAACTGATTATCGTGTCAAAAATATAGTAGTAAGATATGTATGTGACAATAGCTATCGATATAAAGTGGGAATAGATGAAAAACACTGCACTAATAATAAAGTAATAAAAGAAAAAGATATTGAAAATTATCTACTTAATAATTTAGATAAAGAACTTTCGAATTTTATTGCAAAAGTTTCTGTTATTCCCAATACAAAAAAAATAAATAACACACCCAAAATAAAATCTTTAGAAAAAAAAATTAATAAATTAAAAGACCTGTATTTAGATGATTTAATAAATAAAGAAACTTATGCAAAAGATTATAAAAAATATACGAGTGAATTATTAAGCTTAAAAAACACTACAACACAAGAACCATTAAAAAAAGATTATTCTCATTTAAAACAAATCTTAAATTCTGATTATAAAAAAATTTATAATGAACTCAATAAAACAAATAAGAAAAAATTTTGGTTTTCATTTATAAATAAAATATATGTAGAAAATGGCGAAATTAAAGAGATTACTTTTTTGTAATCTCTTTGCTTATTACATTGTATCTCTAGCATTGCAAGGCTTTGCAGTTAGTTGTTACTTAATTCTGGTGCGCCAACTGGGCAAACACCTTCGCATGTTCCACATGAGATACATACATCTTTATTTATTATATATTTATCATCACCTTGTGAAATACAAGAAACTGGACAGCTAGCTGCACATGCTCCACAACTAATACATTTATCTGTAATTTTATATGCCATTTAATTCACCACCTCTCATTGTTAATCATGTTATATTTCATCATCATTTCCCTGTGTTTTTTCATCAAGTTCTTCAAGCTTTTCAAGTTCCTCAAGCTCTTTTTCATGTTCTTTTTCTTCTGGATCAATTTCTTCTTTTTCAATATTTTTTATAATTTTAATATCTGATGCTGGATATCTTTTATAAAATGTGTCTTCTCCATCTTTAAATTTAACTCTTATTATTTCTCTTAAAGTTTGTATAGAATCAACTGTTCCTTCTCCATCTTCAGTTTTTACTATTGCTCCAATTTTAGGAAGTCTTTTTAGTTTATCTTCATAAACTTCTTGTTCATATTTTAAACAACACATTAGTCTTCCACAATTTCCAGATATTTTAGATGGATTTAATGATACATTTTGCTCTTTTGCCATTTTTATTGATACTGTTTCAAAGTTATCTAAAAATGAGCAGCAGCATAACTCTCTTCCACATACTCCATTACCGCCTATTTTTTTAACTTCGTCTCTTACCCCTATTTGTCTTAATTCAATTCTTGTTTTAAAAATTGCAGCTAAGTCTTTTACTAGCTCTCTAAAATCAATTCTACCATCTGCTGTGAAGAAAAATATAATTTTACTGTTATCAAATTTATATTCAACTTCTGTTAAATTCATATCTAATTCATATTTTTTTATTTTTTCCTCAGCTATTTTAAATGCTTCTTTTTCTTTTTTTCTATTAGATTCATCAATTTTTATATCTTTTGGTGTAGCAATACGAATAACCTTTTTTAAAGGTGCTTTTAAGCTTTCTTCATGTATTTCTTTTTTTGCTGTAGTAACTTCTCCAATTTCTTGACCTTGGTTTGTTTCTACTATAACTTTTTGTCCTTTTTCAATATCTAAGTTGTCAGGATCAAAAAAATACACTTTTCCTGGTTTTCTGAATCTAACTCCTACTATACTATTCAATTAACTTCCTCCCACAATTTTAGTAATAAGTTATCAATTGACATATCATAATTAGCATTTGCTAATATTCTTTGTTTTGTCTGTTCTATTATATGTATTGTATTTATATAATTAATTTTATTTTCCGTTTTTATTAGATTATATATTACTATTTCCATATAGTTTAGTAAATCAATAATATCTTCTTTAGCTGAATAAAGTACTTCTGCTTCTCTCCATATTTTAGTTATATTTTGCTTTTCTAATGTATTAATTATTTTTTCTATTTGCATGTATTGATCTTTTAGGTTATTTATTTTTATTGCTTTTCCAATACTTCCTTCACAATGTTTAAGCATATTCTTAGTTATGTCTGTGCTCATTCCATTTTGTTTTAAATAATTTATTATTTGTTCCTCTGGTATAGGTTCAAAGTGTATTTTCATACACCTTGATTTTATAGTAGTTAAAATTTTGCTTTCATTTGAAGTTGTTAAAATAATAACTACATATTCTGGCGGTTCCTCTAATGTTTTTAATAAACTATTTGCTGCTTCTCTTGTCATTGTATCTGCTTGTGATATTAAGTATACCTTTTTACTTGAAGTTACTGGTTTTTCTTGAGTTTTTTCTTGCATAAATCTTACTTGTTCTATTTTTATAGTTTTACCATCTTCTGGTATAATTTGCATAAAATCAGGATGACTTTCACCATTAAATTCCATACATGATTTACATTTTCCACATGGTCTTTTTTCTTGTCCAGTGCATAATATCATTTTTGCAAACTCTTTAGCAAATATGTTTTTACCGATTCCTTCTTCTCCAACAAACATATAACTATGTAAAACATTTTTGTTTTGTACAGTTGTTTCAAGTATTTTTTTTATTTTTTCATTTCCAATTAAATTCTCAAAGGACATTTTTTATACCTTTCCAAATAGATTTAATGGCCAGAAACGTATCCACACCTTACTTTCAACTTTTTCAATTGGAATACATCCAAATGCTCTACAATCTGTTGATTGACTTCTATTGTCTCCCATTGCAAAAATATACCCTTCTGGTACAGTAAATTCTGAAAAATAGTTATAGTTAGAATAAGTAGTCTCATAATTTGCATTTGTAGTCACTCCTGGTTGTAAATATGGTTCTGCTAATTCTTCTCCATTAATATATACTTTTCCATTTTCAATTTTTACATGTTCTCCAGGAAGTGCAATTACTCTTTTTATATAGCTTTCTTTTCCAATTTCCAATACATAATATGCAAATTTTCCCCACCAACTTTTTGGTTCTTTTTCATATTTTGCAACTGGATTTTTCAAATCTACTTCTGATTCACTACTATAACTTACTTTACTAGGTGCTTCAAAAGTAATTATCTCTCCTCTTTTAGGCATTTCATTT
>OGYO01000674.1_pt1 | contig 18050 bp, 15 predicted proteins | sample 1576561 | NCBI WGS metagenome assembly OGYO01 (sample SAMEA3541507, study PRJEB24748) | human gut metagenome | biome: human gut; feature: human-associated habitat; material: faeces | place: China | collected 2012 | reverse complement strand
AAGCTCGTTAAGTTTTACGATTGCCCACTTATCCATAGGCATAAGCTCATTTACAGGAACAGAATCTGTATCAGGGTTAAAGTCATAAACATTACCGAGAATATAACGGGCAGTGTTTCTGATTTTTCTGTATGACTCTGAAATCTGCTTTAAAATTTCGTTAGAAATATGAACATCTGACTGATAGTCGGTTGATGAAACCCAAAGTCTTAATACATCAGCACCGTATTTTTCGGTAACATCCTGTGGACTGATACCGTTGCCGAGTGACTTACTCATCTTTCTCTTCTCTTCGTCAAGAATCATACCGTGAGTAAGAACTGCCTTATACGGAGCTACACCCTCTGTAGCAACTGATGTAAGGAGTGATGACTGGAACCAACCTCTGTACTGGTCGTTACCCTCAAGGTAAAGGTCAGCAGGGAACCGGAGGTTATCACGCTTGCTTACAACGGCTGCGTGTGAAGAACCACTGTCAAACCAAACATCCATAATATCCTTTTCTTTTTCAAACTCAGTGCAGCCGCACTTTTTACACTTTGTGCCCTCAGGTAAAATTTCTGCAGCTGTATGGCTGTACCATGCGTTTGAGCCCTCTTTTTCAAACAAATCTGCAACAGCCATCATTGCGTCATTGTCAATGTGAGCCTCGCCGCATTCTTTACAGAAGAAAATCGGAATAGGTACGCCCCATTTTCTCTGACGGGAAATACACCAGTCTTTTCTTTCCTTAACCATATTTGTAATTCTGTCATGACCCCAAGCAGGAATCCACTTAACGCTGTCGATTGCCTCGCAAGCTTTATCCTTGAAGTCCTCAACAGAACAGAACCACTGGTCAGTAGCTCTGAAAAGGATAGGAGTTTTACATCTCCAACAGTGCGGATACTGGTGAATAATCTTCTTTAATGCAAATAGGTAACCGTTTTCATCAAGATAAACGGCAATCTTTTTGTTTGCCTCATCAGTTGTAAGACCCGCAAACTGACCTGCCTCTTCGGTAAGTACGCCGTTTGAGTCAACAGGGCAGATAGTAGGAATTTCAGGATAATTCTGGCAAACATTAAAGTCGTCAACACCGTGACCGGGAGCTGTGTGAACGCAGCCTGTACCGCTTTCAAGTGTTACATGATCACCGACAATAACAAGTGACTCTCTGTCAAGGAATGGGTGTGCTGTCTTGATATACTCAAGGTCGCTGCCTTTAACTGTGGCAACTACTTCGTAATCTGTAATTTCGGCAGCCTCAAAAGCTGATTTATAAAGCTCTGTAGCCATAACGAGGTATTCGTCACCTGTTTTGATGATTGAATACTCATATCTCGGGCCAACGCAGATAGCTACATTTGCAGGCAATGTCCAAGTTGTTGTTGTCCAAATTACGAACTTAACTTTTGACGGGTCAAGACCGAGATTTGAGAACACACCCTTGTCATCTGTTACTGTAAATTTTACATAAATTGAATGGCACGGATCTTCCGCATACTCAATTTCAGCCTCGGCAAGAGCTGTTTTACATTCAGGGCACCAATAAACAGGCTTTAATCCCTTGTAAATATAACCCTTTGTAGCCATTTTTGCAAACACTCTGATCTGCTCTGCCTCAAATTCGTGCTTAAGTGTGATATAAGGGTTGTCCCACTCACCGATTACACCGAGTCTTTTGAACTGTGTACGCTGATCGTTAATGTATCCTGTAACAAATTCTTCGCACATTTTACGGAGCTCAACGATAGAAATTTCCGCAGAGTTACCGATACCTGCTTTTTTTCTTGCTTTAAGCTCTGTCGGAAGACCGTGAGTATCCCAACCCGGAACATAAGGAGCTTTAAAGCCTGCCATATTTTTATAGCGAACGATAAAGTCCTTTAAGATTTTGTTTAATGCGTGGCCAAGGTGAATATCGCCGTTTGCATATGGAGGACCGTCGTGGAGTACAAATAACGGTTTGCCCTCGTTTACCTCCATAAGCTTTTCATATACCTTATTATCTTCCCATGCCTTAAGAGTTACAGGCTCGCTCTTAGGAAGACCAGCTCTCATAGGAAAGTCGGTTTTTGGAAGATTAAGTGTAGAATTATAATCCTGAGACATTGGTTACACTCTCCATAATTTAAATTTCGATTTCCGATTAATTTCCGATTATAAAATTATTCGGCAGAAACATCATAGTTGTCGCCAAACTTTAAGTGACCGAACTTTGGTGCTTTTTTTTCTGTATTTTTTTCGTTTGCAGCTGCGTTTGTCGAAGAAAGAATTTCGTCTACAGTTTTGTCAGAAACGGCAGCGGTTTCGGCATCAGCTTTTTTTACTTCAACTGCAGCAGGCTTGGCAGGCTGTACTGTTTCCTGCGGCTTTTCCTCTATAACAGGTGCTGTCGGATACTTTTCGTTGAGTTCCTGCTTAGCTGCCTCTAATTCGGCAGCTGTAGGAAGGTCGTTAATCATCTGAATGTGCTTTTTGTAAAGCTCAATAAGCTCACCCTTAAGTTTTACAGCGTCTGACTGAAGAAGAAGGTAGTTTTCCTTCTCTGTTGCAGTCATTCTGTTTGTATCAACCAAAAGCTGCTGTGCCTTTGTTTCAGCCTCTCTTACAATCTTAGATGCCTTTTCTTTAGCCTCTCTGATGCAAGCGTCAGATACTTTCTGTGATGCGAGAAGAGCGTTTCTGACTGTTTCTTCATCTGCACGATACTGTTCTACTCTTGTTGCGAGAACATCAATTTTATGTACAAGGTTAGTTTTCTCTTTCTTTAACTGTTCAAAAGCTACAATGACTTCATCAATAAATGCATCAACATCTTCTGCCATATAGCCCTGGCGGCCGGCTTTTCTGAAACTAACATTCTTAATTTCATCAATAGTAATCATTTAAAGCACTCCTATCTGAAATGTATTACTGAAATTTTATGGCGCCCTTTTTTGGTTACACCCAAAATTTTATCTAACTTAAATTTCCCTTTACCCCGTATTGTAAAGGTATCTCCCTCTTTAACCGTACAGCTTACATTTTGTGTTACCGCAAAGTTAAGAGTTGTTTCTCCCGATAAAATCAGTTTTGCCGTTTTATCCCTCGAAAGTCCGCTCACTGCGGCGACAATGTTGTCGTATCGGAGAGATGAAACCGTAAGACTCATTTCCTCTGTGCCTCTTCCTTGCGGAAGAGAATTAAGATTTGGTTGGACAATTTTTACTCCTGCTCCGCCTACTTTGAAAATCTGCGATTCGATGTAATCTTTAAGCTCGCTTTTTACAAATACAACGGTTCTTCCGTTATCTACCAGAATATCTCCTACCGTGTCACGCTCAATGCCGAGTGACATAAGCGTGCCGAGAAAATCTCTGTGTGTAAGTTTATCGCAAGGTCGGTATTTGAATTCTATTGCAGAAACAGGAAAGGCTGACCGCTCGGGTTCATCGTAAAACACCCCGAGCACCTTTCTTTCACTGCTCTCACTGCCGCCGAAGAATACATAATTTTCAAAGTATATACTCTGCAATACCTTTTGTGCAAGTGCCTGCTGACTCTCGGTTAAAAACTGTGAGAAAACAGGTTTTTGACGGGTAAAGCAAAGCGAAGTCATATCCTCGATTTTGGAGCAGAAAAGTTCATCGTTATCAGAAGTAAACACCGCTGTTTTCTAATTCGTCAAGTAAATCGTCGCCGGTAAGGTCTACATTATTAGGAATGATAATGTATGTATTTGAAGCAACCTTCTTAATCTTACCGTCGTTTGCATAAGCAACACCGCTTAAGAAGTCAAGAATTCTTCTTGCCATATCCTTGTTGGTGTCCTCAAGGTTAAGCACAACTGTGTGTGATTTGATAAGGTCGTCAGCGATTGTGCGTGTTTCCTCGCCAAATCTTTCAGGCTTATAAATACCAACCTGAATCTTAGCCTTAGCGTTAATATTAACAACTTTATTTTTTGAAGTAGGAGCTGCTGCTCTCTCCCTTACAGGCTGCTGTTCCTCAACCTCTTCTTCCTCGTTTTCGTCGGCATAACCGTACTCGTCATACTCCTGCTGATACTCGTCATCCGGAGCATCCCACATACGCTTGAATTTATCCACAAAACCTGCCATTATATTATTTCCTCCTTGAATTATTTACTGTAATCTCTGGCACCGAAAAGTGACGAACCTACTCTTACCATAGTCGCACCTTCGAGTATTGCCTCATAATAATCAGCAGACATACCCATTGACAGTATAGTCATACTTATATTATCTAATTTTTTTGACGATATGTCAATAAAGATATTACGCATATTATCAAAATATTTTGAAATTTTATGTGTATTATCACAAATTGGCGGTATAGACATAAGTCCTTTGACCGAAATTCCCTCCAAATCAGCTATCTGACACAACAATTCATCAAGCTGTTCGGGAACAACACCCGATTTATTTTCTTCTCTGCCTATATTTACTTCAACAAGAACGTCTGTTTTTTTGCCGATTTTTAAAGACTGTTTGGAAATTTCCGACGCAAGCTTTAAAGAATCAACCGACTGTATCAAATCTACTTTGTCAACAATCTGACGCACCTTGTTTGTCTGTAAATGACCTATAAACTGCAAGGATGCGTGTGCAAGGTCATACTTTTCGTATTTTGAAAGCAATTCCTGAACCTTGTTTTCACCGATGTGGTCAAGTCCCAAAGAGATTGCGTAATTGATTACATCGGCGTCAACTGTTTTTGTTGCCGCAAGAAAAGTAATGTCTTCTCTTTTTCTGCCCGATTTTTCAGCTGCCTCAGCAATTCTTTCGTTAATAAGTTTGTAGTTGTATTCTACATCACTTAATGACCTTTCCGTCATACAAATCGTCCCCTTCCGTTATAATCTGATCATACAGCGAAATGGTTTCGCCGCTGAACAATGTACCGTCTGTAGGTGACGAATCGCATAAAACGTAATCGTTACCCGCGTAAACGATAGAAATTTCTTTAAATTGCACTTCACTGCCGTAAAGAACATAAACACCCTGAACCTTTTTGCTTTCCTTATGTTCATTGCCTTTATCGTCGTATGTGGTCTTTTCTACATAGTCATCGTGAATTGCTTTCTTGCTGACACGAAGTCCCGAGTAGCTTCCCATACCGATTTCCACAGGCTCCTGACGGATTTCGGAAAGTGTAGTGTCCATATATGTACACTGTAAAATCACAAGTGCTTTATCTGAGTTATTGTACTGAACAATTTTATAAATCGAGGCAGGTACCGTATTTGATGATGCGTCGGAAAAATCCACCGTAACATCGTCACCCCACAATGTAAGGTCTGTTGCCTCGTCAGCGGTAATTTCGCAGGCAATGTACCAGTTAAGACTGCTGATAACCTTGCCGATTGTATTATCAGGCACACTTGATTTTTTCATATTTTTAAGATTGTCAAGTGTGAGATTACCGATTTTAGAATAATCAAAGCAGTTTTCATAGCCGTCGCAGTTAGCAACAAAATAACCCGCTTTCGGAGCTTTAATGTCCGCAATGCTGTCAGCCGATGATTTTTTGAGTTCATTTATTTGTGACTGCAAAGATGCAATTTCGGGTTTAAAACTTGAGGTCTTTCCTGTAAATGACTGGTAGTGATTTACAGAATTGATTATTGAATTGATATTTGAATCAAGTTTGCCGATGTTTGCATTATTTATGTTATACAAAAATGTTTCGATATTTGTTGTGATGTCATTGTTTACGGTTTCAATTCCCTCTGTATTTGAGCGCCTTGTCTGCTCAAGTTTTGTAAGCGCCTTCATACTGTCTTCGAGAGATGCGGCTTTTGTGCGGGCAACTGCGTCTTCTTCCGAAGAAAAAACGCTTGCTACACTGCCGCCCTTTTTAACCTCGTCGCCGTCGTCTACATTGTAAGAAACAACTCCGCCCGAAGTGTTTTTGACGTAGGTTTCATCACGAATAATGTAACCGTTTGAATAAATTTTGTCTGTTACCGTTACCTGCTCTGCGTTTTCGGTAGGAATTACATTGAAATTAGCACTCAGTAAGAGGTAAACAACATAAATAATTGCAAGTGCGGTAAGACCTGCAACCAAAATTCTTCTGAACAACAGCTTGTCCATATATCACAGTCCTTTGTCAATTATTGTTTCGGCATATTTTAAAATATCTTCAAATCCGTTGAATTTATCAACCAATATCCAATTTATATCTTTATCACGATTAAACCAAGTAAGTTGACGCTTGGCGTATCGTCTTGTTTCTCTTTTTAAAATTTCCGTACATTCGTCAAGCGAGCGTTCACCCGAAAAATACGGAATAAGCTCTTTGTATCCTATCGCCATTTTTGAAGTGGAGCTTAAATCATTTGAGAGCACCTGCTTTGCTTCGTCGACAAGACCTTTTTCAAGCATTATGTCAACTCTTAGATTGATTCTGTCGTAAAGTTTTTGCCTGTTCTCAAATTTAAGACCGATTTTTATCGGATTGTACGGTGAGCCTTTCAGTTTTGAATTTCTGTTGTGCTCGCTGATTGTTATGCCGGAGGTTTTATAGAACTCAATCGCTCTTATAATTCGTTTTACATTGCGCTGTTCTTTGAGATTTTCTGCTGATTCGCTGTCAAATTCAGCAAGCATATCAAGCAGATAATCAACTCCGTTTTGCTCGTAAAGAGCTAAAAGCTCGTTAGAAATCTCTTCGTTTCTTTCCTGCTTTTCAAAAGAAATACCGTTTAAAAGCGAGTCAACATAAAGTCCCGTTCCGCCTGCTATAATCGGCATTTTCCCCCGTGACACAATATCTTCTATACAAGAAGCTGCGTCACTTACAAAATCGGCAACGGAATAAGTCTTGTCGCTTGGAAGAAAGTCTGTTAACCAATGCGGTATGCCCTGCTTTTCCTGTTCATCGGGCTTAGCGGTAGCTATGTTCATTCCTTTGTATATCTGCATTGAATCGGCGGAAATAATCTCTCCGTTATATTTCTTTGCAAGCTCAACCGCAAGCGCAGTTTTGCCTGATGCCGTAGGGCCTACAACAGAAATAAGTTTGATAGGATAATTCAAAAAATCACAACCTGCCAAATTGTTTTTCAATTTCGTATTTTGTCATAACTATGCAGATCGGTCTGCCGTGTGGGCAATACTTTATCTGCGGATTTTTTTCTAAAGTCCAAGCAATATCCATCAGCTCATGCACTGTACTTTTATTGCCTGCTTTTATTGCGGAACGACACGAAACATTGTGATAGAACCAATCCATTTTTTCGGTGTAAATATCTTTCTTTCCGCTTGCAATGTATCCGCTCATTTCTGTTATACAGTCGGCAATTTCGGTTGCGGCAAGGTACTGCGGAGCAGAACGCACAAGCAGTGTGCCGTTGCCGAAGTCCTCTACATCAAACGAACACTTTGCAAACATATCAAGATTGCTTACAGCAGCATCATAGTCGATTTTATCAAGCGTAACTGTAATCGGTGTGAGCAGATATTGAACATTTGCTGAACCCGAATCCGCTTTCAACTTTTCGTAAATTATTCTTTCGTGCGCCGCATGTTTGTCGATTATTAAAACTTCGTTATCGTTCTTTTCAACGATTATATATGTATTAAATGCCTCACCCAAAAATCTGAGTTTTGTCTGCTCCTTTGGCAGTTCGGTAAGTGCATCGTTATTATCTGTTTTATTTTCAGAAATTCCTTTTAAAGGCTTAACCTCTTCTTTTGAAACTTCTGTTTCTATAGGAGTTTCCGTGCTTTCGGCAGTTAAATCGTCAACAGTGATTTCTTGTTTCGCTAAACTTTCTTCCTGTTGAGTTGCTTTTAAAATTAACTGCTCGGCTTTTTCAAGTTTTTGCTTGGAAAATTCAGCTTTCTTGTTTTCAAGTTCTGAATTTCTTTTAATTGCCTGCTTTGAATAAATATTAAACGGGTTTGACGAATCGGACATTTTTAAGTTGTCAATAGATACAGGCTTTGTTTTTTCGTCTTTTAAATCAAGTTCGTCAAACGGATTGTACGGTTTAGGTTCGGAATTTTTTAATACAGGCTCAATCCGTTCAATCGGTTTTATGGGCTTTTCCGCAGGTGTATTTTCGGCTTTTGCAAAAACTGCCTGCGCATTGTTAAACGGATTTACCTTTTTAATTTCATTAAAAGCGGTGTTTTCTTTAAAATGAACCTGTTTTCTTTCATCGCCTTGCTGTAAGGCTGTTTTTACCGCATGGTAAATTGCATCAAAAACAGGTCTTTCGTTTATAAAACGGACTTCGATTTTTGCAGGATGAACATTGACATCTATAATTTCATACGGTACGGTAAGCTGTAATACAGCGGACGGAAATTTACCGACCATTATCGAACCTTTGTAAGCCTCTTCAAGTGCCGCCATACCTGTTCGTGTTTTTACAAATCTTCCGTTTATAAAGAAGTTCTGCATATTTCGGTTCGGTCTTGAATTAATCGGCTTTGAAATATAACCCTTTACGGTAACGGAATCGAGTGTGTAATCGACGGGAATAAGTCCCTTTGCAAAGTCTTTGCCGAATACGGAATAGATTGCGGACAAAAGTTTGCCATCGCCGAAAGTGCGCAAAACCTGCTTGCCGTCCCTGATAAAAGTAAAGGCAACTTCGGGGTGCGAGAGTACGATTTTATCCATAAGAGCAGAAACCGCATTGCCCTCCGCAACATCTTTTTTAAGGAACTTTGAACGTGCGGGAATGTTGTAGAACAAATCTCTGATTACAAAGGTTGTGCCTGTCGGGCAACCCGCTTCCTCAAGCGAGATTTCATCTCCGCCCTCTATCTCATAGCAGCTGCCGATTTCTTCATTCTCGTTCTTGGTAATAACCTGTAACCTCGAAACTGCGCTGATAGATGCAAGCGCCTCTCCTCTAAAGCCGAGAGTTGCAATGGAATCAAGGTCATTTGCTGTTTTCACCTTACTTGTTGCATGGCGCAGAAACGCTTTTTTAATGTCATCTCTGTAAATTCCGCAACCGTCGTCGGCAACACGCATAAAGGTTGTACCGCCGTTTTTGATTTCTACGGTTATGTTCTTCGCACCTGCGTCAATGGAATTTTCTACAAGTTCTTTTATAACGGACGACGGTCTTTCAACTACTTCGCCTGCCGCAATAAGTTCCGCTATATGTTTGTCAAGTACATTAATTACACCCATTTTTTCACCTGCCTTTATGTCTTTATACCATTATATCATACCTTTGAGTTCGTAAAGCAGATTAATAGCTTCTATAGGAGTTAAGGTATTTAAATCAACTTCCGAAAGTCGCTCTACAACGGCATTGTCATTTGATATAAGCGACATCTGCATATCTTCACTTTTCTCTTTAATTACCGTCGGCGCATTTGAGCCTGACTCAAGCTCTTTTAAAATCTCTTTCGCACGATTAATAATTGAGTTTGGAAGACCCGCAAGTTTTGCAACTTCAATACCGAAGCTGTCATCTGCACCGCCCGGTATAATTCTGCGTAAAAATGTAATATCGTCACCACGCTTTTTAACGGCAATGCTGTAGTTTTTTACACCGTCAAGCAAATCCTGCATTACAGTAAGTTCGTGATAGTGAGTGGCGAACAATGTTTTTGCACCGAGTTTTTTGCGGTCGGCACAGTATTCAAGCACTGCCCTTGCAATGCTCATACCGTCAAAGGTTGATGTGCCTCTGCCGATTTCATCAAGAATTAACAAACTCTTTGAAGTTGCTGATTTAACAATGTTGGCTACTTCGCTCATCTCAACCATAAAAGTCGATTGACCCGAAGCAAGGTCATCGGAAGCGCCTACTCTTGTAAAAATACTGTCAACCACACCGATTGTTGCGCTTGACGCAGGCACAAAACTGCCCATTTGCGCCATAAGAACAATGAGTGCAACCTGTCGCATATAGGTAGATTTACCTGCCATATTCGGGCCTGTAATTATTGCCACCCTTTCGCCTGCGCTGTCAAGATAAACATCATTAGGAACAAACGGAGTATCTGTAAGCAGAGCCTCTACAACAGGATGTCGGCTGTCTTTAAGTCTTATAACGGTCGAGAGGTTCACCTCGGGGCGAACATATCTGTTGTCTGCCGCAACATTTGCAAGAGAAACAAGCACATCAAGCACTGCAATAGCCTTAGCCGTTCTCTGTATTCTCTCAAGGTTATTTGCAACCGTTTTTCTTACTTCGTCAAACAAGGTATATTCCATAGCAACAGAACGGTCTTTTGCGCCTAAAATTCTGCCCTCAATATCCTTTAAATCCTGTGTGATATAGCGTTCGCAGTTTGTTAAAGTCTGCTTTCTTATGTAGGTTTCGGGTACAAGGTCTTTGTATGAATTGGTTACCTCAATATAATAACCGAACACTTTATTGTAGCCGACCCTTAATTTCGGAATACCTGTCTTTTCCCTTTGCTCCGCTTCAATTCTTGCAAGTATGCCTTTAGAATCGTTCATATCGGTAAGCAAAATATCAAGGTCAGGGTTGTATCCTTTTTTAATCATTCCGCCCTCACGCACAGAGAATGGCGGTTCTTCGACTATGGCGGAATCTATCAGATTATAAATATCTTCAAGCAGGTCAATTTCTTTATATACCTTTTTAAGATATTTGGCACTGCAGTCAGCAACCAATTCCGAAAGCTGCGGTAATTTTTGCAGAGCTGCCGCAAGCGAACGGAGCTCCCTGCCGTTTGCCGAGCCGTAAACAATTCTTGTCATAAGTCGCTCAATATCAAAAATACCGCTCAATGCGTCCATAATATCAAGCCTTAGCATATTGTTGTTTACAAGTTCTTCAACCGCCGACTGTCGATTGTTGATAGCCGATACATTGAGCAGAGGATGCTCAAGCCACGAACGAATAAGTCGCTTTCCCATTGCGGTTTTGGTTTTGTCAAGCACCCACAAAAGCGAACCTCGTTTTTCTTTATTGAGCATTGTTGCGGTAAGCTCAAGATTACGCTGTGTGTTGTAATCAAGGTTCATATACTGCTTATCGCTGTAAAGCTCAATTTTATTTATGCGTTCAAGTCCGTTTTTCTGGGTTTCTTTCAAATAATTTATAAGTGCGCCGATAGCGTTTATAAGCACCTGCGAATCGGCAATACACTGCATTTCTTCCCCAAACTGCATATTTACCGTATCGGTGCAAAGTTTATTGTCAAAACTCTCATCCCGGAGCATTTCAACTCCGGCTGAAAGTTTCGATTTTATAAATGCAGGCAAAGACTTGATTTTAACAATATCTCCGCCTATTAAAATTTCTCTCGGATTATAACTTGCAAGCTGACTTGTAAGAGAATTTACTGAGTCACTGCCCGATATTTCGGTTGCGTAAAGCTCGCCTGTTGAAATATCGCAAAAGCAGAGTCCGATTTTTTTGCTGTCAGAAAACATACAGCAAATGTAGTTGTTTCTGCCCTCGTCAAGCATACTCGACTCCATTACCGTACCGGGTGTGATAACTCTTATAATATCACGCTTTACAAGTCCTTTTGCCGTGGCAGGGTCTTCGGTCTGTTCACAGATTGCAACCTTGTAGCCTTTGGCGACAAGTCTTGCAATATATCCCTCACAGCTATGAAAAGGTACACCGCACATCGGTGCCCGTTCAGCCTGACCGCAATCTCTGCCTGTGAGTGTAAGCTCAAGCTCCTTTGACGCAATTTTGGCGTCATCGTAAAACATCTCGTAGAAATCTCCCAGACGGAAGAAAAGAATACTGTCTTTATTCTGCTCTTTAATTTTAAAATACTGTTTCATCATAGGAGATAACTCTGCCAATGTTTTCACACCCTTTCAAGGAAAATCTATCAGCCGCAACCGCCGCAAGTGCTGCAGCTTCCGGAGCATGATGATGTCGAGTAATCGGCTGTTTCGGGGTCTGCGCCCTCTGCCGACTGCTGAACAATGGCAAGAACTCTGTTTGCAACCATATCAAAAGCGTCTTTTGCCTCGTTGTAAGCAATCATATTCTTGTTTGACATAATCTTAGAGTAGTCCTCTCTCATCTGGCTGTTAAGAAGTGCGAGCTTGTCGCTGTCTTTATCTTTCTTAGATGCCTCGTTGTTGATAGACATTCTCTTCATATTAAAATCGCCGATAAGGTTCTGAAGCTCCATATCTGCGTCAGCGTCTGCCTGTGCTTTTTGGAGAGCAATATATGACTCTTCCTGCTGAATAAGTTTGCCAAGCTCTCTTGCCTTTTCAATAATATCCATAATTTTATCCTTTCCTTACACAAGTTCGCCCTTGAGTATCCAATTTCTCGCCTGTGTAATCTTAACATTCTGAAATGTGCCTATAAGGCTCTTATCGCCTTTAAGCTCCACTATTATATTGCCACTTGTTCTGCCGTTTAATTCACCGTTTTTGCCTGTTTCCGATTCAATAAGTACCTTTTCGGTGTTATTAACCATAGACGCACACCTTTTTGCTGCGATTTCTTCCTGAACATCAAGCAGTTCTCTGAACCATTTTGATTTTTCCTCTGCTGAAATCGGGTCATCCATCTTAGCGGCAGGTGTGCCCACTCTCGGTGAATAAATGAAAGTGAACAAAGATGTAAATTCCACTTCACGAATAAGTGAAAGTGTTTCTTTGAAATCCTCATAGGTTTCACCCGGGAAACCTACTATAATATCGCTTGTGAGCGATACTCCGTCAATTTTTTCTTTGGCATAATTTACAATATCAAGGTATTTTTTTCTGTCATAATGCCTGTTCATCGCTTTTAAAATTCTGTCCGAACCGCTCTGGAAAGGCAAATGCAGATGTTTACTGATATGTGTGCCGTTAGCAATTGTATCAATAAGTTCTTTTGAACAATCCTTTGGATGCGACGTCATAAATCTAAGCCAATAGTCGCCGTCAATAGAATCAATTTCGTGCAAAAGCTGAGCGAAAGTAGGCTTATCGGCAAGAGTTTTGCCGTAAGAGTTTACATTCTGACCAAGCAAAGTAATATCTTTGTAGCCTGCTGAAATCATCTGCCTTGCTTCATCAAGGATAAGCGACTTTTCACGACTGCGTTCTCTGCCTCTTACATAAGGCACAATGCAGTATGTGCAGAAATTGTTGCAGCCGTACATAATTGAAAGCCAGCCCTTGAAAGTGCCGTCACGCTTGACAGGTATTCCCTCGTAAACCTTTTTGTCATCATTGTCACGCTCATATACACGCTTGCCGTCTGCAAGTGTATGATACAAAAGCTGTGGAAAACGGTGCAGAGAATGAGTACCGAAAACAAGACTTACAAACGGAAAGCTCTTATACATCTTGTTTGCGATATGCTCCTGCTCCATCATACAACCGCACAAAGCAATGACAATCTGCGGATGTTTTCTCTTTAAAGACTTTAACGCACCGACATTTCCAAAAACTCTGTCCTCGGCGTGTTCTCTGATTGCGCAGGTATTAAAAAGAATAAAATCGGCGTCGTCCACGGTTTCGGAAAATTCAAAGCCCGCTATTTCAAGCATACCTTTAATTCTCTCACTGTCAGCAACATTCTGCTGACAGCCGTAGGTGCGTATATAAGCCACAGGCTTATCGCCACGCTTTCTATCCTGCATAATCTGAGAAATCAATCTCATATATTCAAACTGTTGGTCTGAAATAACATCAGAGGTAACATTACCAAGTATTGTGTTTTCAGGCAAAACAATGCACTCCTAATCCATTTTATTAACTAAAATATTGTATCACAAATTACGGCAATTTTCAATATTTTTCTTAAGTTTTTAATATTTATACAAGTATTATACAGATTTGTACCAATTGCCGTTGTATTCGGGAGTGGTGCCGACGATTATGTTTTGTGCTATTTCAAAATCGGTGGAAAATGTCATATTGCCCGAGTAGTCAAGAGATGTTGTCATAATTTTTGATGTAAGAATAAGACGGATATGGTGAATTGTCTGATTAATTCCCGCCGATTCAAAGGTGCTTACGATTTCAGAGGAAAAACTCCCCGTAAGGTTAAACGATACATTTACCATCGGCCCGTAGTTTGAAAGCACGGTAATATCAGTGAAAGAACCGAGCGGTATGTCGATTTCCACATCGTATATTTTTGCAATTTCCTGCTGTACGCTTAGCATTATATCCGCCTTAAGCTCATTGATTTTAAACGAATCGGTTGTTATTGCCTGCACTTTGCCGTCTTTGGAATATTGTATTTTTGCTAAATCGTCATAGTTATAATTAAAACTTCTTATACTGCTGTTTACAGCCTCGCAAACAGAGTTTACGGAGATAATTTCCGCCTGTATTCTGATGTATTCGCATTTAAATTCCGCAAGCTGTTGTTCACAGAAAACTATAATTAAAACGAACACTAAAACTATCGACAAAAGAACACATTTAAGCCTTTTAAATTTTATCTTCTTTCTCTTGTAAAAAAGCAAAAAAACACCCCTCGATATTCTATACGAGAGGTGTAAATTTTGTTAATATTATTCTTCCGAAGAATTACAATTGCTGCCGCAACCCTCGCAGTCAGCCGGGTCACACTCTTCGCCGTCAAAGATGTCAGAGAAGTCAAACTCAAGAAGCTCACCGCAGTTAGGGCACTCAATTTCGCCCTCAAGGAGAACATCCTCAGATACATTAAGCTTCTGACCGCATGAATCGCAAGTCACTTCATAAAAAACATCGTCTTCGTTTTCTTCGTCATCTTCATCGTCATCATAGTCAAAGTCATCATCTTCGCCGTAAAGCTCTGTTTCAGCCTCTGCAAGATCCTGGTCAATCTCATCAACCTGAGCCGAAAGCTCGTCATAGAGGTCTTCCATATCTGTTACAGAATATGACATATCGTCAAGAAGATCGATAATTGCATTCATAACCTTGATTTCAGGCTTTGTCTCGTCAAGGTTTAAACCTTTGCAAAGTCCTCGGATATAAGCAATTTTTTCTGTTAAATTCATAATAATTCCTCCGCAAAGCAATTAAGCTCTGCCCATATACTCACCGGTTCTTGTGTCGATCTGGATTGTTTCGCCCTCGTCAATAAAGAGAGGAACCTTAATCTCAGCACCTGTTTCAAGAGTAGCAGGCTTTGTAGCGTTGGTAGCTGTATCACCCTTAAAGCCGGGGTCGGTCTTTGTAACCTTAAGCTCTACAAAGTTAGGCGGCTCTACACCGAATACGCTGCCCTTGTAAGAAAGAACCTTACAAACCATATTCTCTTTAACGAACTTAAAGTTGTCGCCGAGAACGCTCTTGTTAATCGGGATCTGCTCCCATGTTTCTGTATCCATAAAGTAATAAAGATCACCATCTGAATAGCTGTACTCCATATCCTTTCTGTCAATAAATGCAGTAGGATATTTATCGTTAGGGTTAAAAGTTTTTTCAACAACCGCACCTGTAATAACATTTCTGATCTTTGTTCTTACGAAAGCGGCACCCTTACCTGGCTTTACATGCTGGAATTCGATGATTGATACAACCTGACCATCCATTTCAAATGTAACGCCGTTTCTGAAATCACCTGCTGATATCATAAGTAATACCTCCTAAAATATACATAATTACAGCAAAATAATCCTTGCCATTATGTGTCATATGCTATTATACACAAAAAATAAACAAATTGCAAGCATTTTAAAGAATTATTAGTTCTTTTGGCAAAGATACAAAGTTATTATATCCTTTTTCGGTGACATAAAGCATATCTTCAATTCTTACGCCGAACTTCTTTGGCAGGTAAATTCCGGGTTCGTCGGTAATTACCATACCCTCTTCAAGGATTATTTCTCCCCTCGGAGAAACATTTGGCAGCTCGTGAATTTCAAGTCCTACGCCGTGTCCCGTCGAATGACCGAAACACTCTCCGTAGCCTGCCTCTGTTATAATATCTCTTGCAATTTTATCAATTTCAGAGCAAGTTTTGCCTGCCTTTACTTCATCTAACACGGCAAGTTGAGCCTTTAATACAATATTGTAAATCTCTCTTTGCTCATCTGTAGCAAAATTAACCGCAACGGTTCTTGTCGTGTCGGAGTGATAGCCGTCATATACAGCCCCGAAATCCATAGTAAACAAATCTCCCGATTTAACAACATCGTCACTCGGTACGCCGTGTGGCAACGAAGTTTTACTGCCTGTGATTGTTATTAAATCAAAAGAAACTCTTTCCGCACCGTACTGCTTCATCAGATATTCAAATTCAACTGCGATTTTTCGCTCGCTGACACCGGGTTTGATGTAATTTAAAATTTCATTATATGCCTTTTCGGCAATCTGTTGAGCCTTTAAAATTTTGTCAAACTCCGATTTATCTTTAATAATTCTGATGTTTGAAACAGCCTTATCAAGCGCACTGTCACAGTAAAATTCAATTCCCTTTTCGGCAAAATGCTCTTTGTACAAATCATTTTCCGCAACGGTAAATGTATCTGCCTCTGCAACAATTTTTGTGACACATTCTTTTTTAAGAATTTCGCTTATATCCGCAATCAGCTTTTTAAAGCAGATTACTTCACAGCCGACTGCGAATTTCTGTGCCGCCTCAAAGTATCTGAAATCCACAAGCAAATATGCTTTGTCGCTTGTCAGTAAAAATACACCCTCGCTGTGGTGAAAGCCGCTGAAATATCCGACATTGATTTCATTTTTTATTAAAACTGCGGTGTCGGGGGATTTTATAAAAGCTCTTAACTTTTCTGTTCTCAAGCTGTTCATTACTTCATCAAGTCCTTTAAAGCTGTAATTGCAAGGAAGTAGCTGTTTTTGCCAAAGCCTGCAATCTGACCTGCGCACTTGTTCAAATCGCCAATCGTACCATCCAACCATGCCCATGGAACCAAGAACACCGAACCCATAGACACCCTTACCGCACGGCGATTCAACGGATCGCAAGAATTGCGTGTCAACAAAACAGCATCTATCCCAAGAGCAGCTGCCGAACGGAATATCGCCCCGATATTGGTAGTGTCCACCACACCGTCAATGACTACAATCCGCCGGGTATCCCGGCAGATCTCTTCCATAGAGGGCAACACCGGACGACGCATAGCACATAATACACCACGTGTCAGAACATAGCCAGTCAACGTAGCCAACAACTCTCTATCACCCGTATAAACGGGCACATCACCACAACGCTTGATAATGTGAGCAGCACTACCAGAGATATGCTTACGCTCACACATAAGAGCAAGAGGTTCATATCCTGCATCCAAAGCCCTACTAATGACATTGGGGCTTTCGGCTATAAACACCCCTTTCCCAGGTTCCATACGCTGACGTAACTGAGCTTCCGTCAACATGCAGAAAACATCCACTCCAGGATGTGTCAATGATGATATTTCAATAATAGGCATACACTCTTATATTATGCTATTTCATTGCTTTTAATCTACATTCCAGTTTCCATTGTCACAGCTACTTTTATCACTCCATCTTGTCGGTTCTCAAAAATCTGGTAAGCCGTTTCTATCTGATCTAGCGGGAAACGATGTGTAATTAGTGGAGTGGTATCTATTTTTCCCATCTCTATCAAGCGAAGTATCTCAGCACAATCGCAACCATCTACGCCACCAGTTTTGAAGGTTAGATTCTTTCCATACATATCCGGCAAAGGAAGAATCTGAGGACGGTCATAAAGAGCCACCAAAATAACGACAGCATTAGGGCGCGCACATTCCCATGCCAAGCGAAATGTATCCTCCCCTCCTGCCACTTCAAAAACTACATCCGCACCACCGTGTGGACCACTTTGCAATACAAATTCCTTACATTCTTCTGGAGTGACAACTTCTACCTGCGGATAATGTTCCCTAACAAACCGAATTCTTTCAGAGGATTGTTCACAAACAACAATGCGCTGCGGCTTTCTCAGCATCACACAAAGCAAAGTACAGATTCCCGTAGGTCCCGCACCAATGACAAGCACCGTGTCTTCTTCGGTAATCTCCGAAATGCGAGCAGCCCAAAATCCTGTAGCAAGGATATCTCCTACAAACAAAGCTTGCTCATCACTCACGGAATCGGGAATGAGATTCAAGCCTTGATCAGCATAAGGTACGCGAACATACTCCGTCTGCCCCCCATCAATCCGACATCCCAAG
>OGYO01000669.1_pt1 | contig 18077 bp, 12 predicted proteins | sample 1576561 | NCBI WGS metagenome assembly OGYO01 (sample SAMEA3541507, study PRJEB24748) | human gut metagenome | biome: human gut; feature: human-associated habitat; material: faeces | place: China | collected 2012 | reverse complement strand
GGGTTGAAAATGATCTGTTTCATGGTCATAAAGCCGCCGTTGGAGCAGCCGCCGATGTAAATGCGGGAGCGGTCGATCTGCGGATGGGCATCCACGAAAGCACCGATCAGGGCATCGAGAACTTCGGTATATTTGGAAGAACCGTCTTTGGTATATTCTCCGCTTCCGTCATCCATCCACATGGTTGGCGCCTGTGGAGCGAGCAGGTAGGTCTTGCCGCCGAAAATTTTCTGAACCTTTGGGGAAATCAGGTTTACAACTTTATTTCCGATTGCTGCAATCGGCGGTTCCTGTCCGCCCTCACCTGCGCCGTGCAGCCAGATGATCAGCGGGATTTTTTCATCCGCATCCATTTCCGGCTCGTAGTAAACGTAAGAGAGCGGAATCTGCGGATCCTCGTAGCGGTCTTCTTTGAGCCATTCACCGTAGATGACGCGGTTTCCGCCGTCTACGTCGAACGTCTGCGGAGAAATGGCACCATCGTCTGTTGCAATTTCAGAGACTTGTGCTACATCGTAAGCAACATTGACAAATACATTAAAATTACCATTGAATTTGATGATCGAGCCGATTCCTTCCATGATGAAACACGGCAGCTCCAGCGTCAGACAGGTACCGTCCTCGCACGGTGCACCGGTTTTGTCAGAAACGTAAACGTTCGAAACGCGGCGGGTTCCGTCCATCGAGTCATCCGGTTTGTCGCCCATAAAATTCGGCCATACAAAATCCTCGCCCTCGGTGGATGTACGGGTAACGTGTACCGTAAACTGCTCCGGAGATGGGACCGCACCCTTCATGCTTTTGCCATAATCCAGAATTACTTTCGAAATATGCGGACCGAAATCAAAAACTTCGGTAATGGTATAATAAGTTCCGTTCATTTGTAAAAACCCTCCTTTGGTACGGAATGTACGCTCAGAGTCTTTCTGCACTTGCTTTTGCGACTGACAAAAATCATCTCACAAAATCAGGTACAGAAAAAGCTTGAGAGTACAGTTGTTTGCATGGGCAGAAAAGACGGTATTGGGAATGATAGATTTTTTCTGCCCTACAATACCAGTCTACTACAGACATTCCGAAAGAAAAAGTACAAATCAGAGATAAATTTGCACGGAGATGCTTTTTCTGTGTTTTTGTTTCCGGAACGGAAAAAGTCTGATCGAAACAGAAACAGCAGAAAAGTGTCAAAAAACAGCAGAATCGTTGTTTTTCGTATTGGAGCCGTATGGAATAATAAAATCATACAAGGAAAAAGGGAGGTTTTACGAGATGATTACAAGACTAGAGGAGATTCCGGTAACGAAAGAAAGCTATCCGTTTGCCAGTGCGGAGCGTTACCTGAAGCTGTCGGAGCGCGGCTATGTGGAGAAGGAATATTATATGTATGGAACGGCAAATGTCTACGAGACAGCCGACGAGCGCGGCGGCGTCCGTGTGCGCACTGCGGATGCGCCGTATACAAACCGCATCATTGTCCGCGCACCGCAGGACACTGCAAAATGCAGCGGAAACGTTGTAGTGGAGATCATCAATCCAACGAGTTTTATGGAGATTGACCGCATGTGGATTCTCGGCTGGAAGAAATTTGTGCGGGACGGAGATATCTATGTGGGAATCACAAGCAAACCGAATACGATCGCAAAAATGGTAGAGTTTGATGAAAAGCGTTACGGCTGTCTTTCCTGGGCTAACCCGACGCCGGATGTGCCGTTCTCGGAGCGACTGCAGGTCACAGGCGGACTCGGCGATCTGAATCATGATTACGAAACGGGTCTTTTCTGGGATATGCTGACAGACCTGGCGTGGCTGCTGCGCGGCGATGAGGAGCAGAATCCGATTCGGGAATATAAGAGAGAATACGTCTATTTGACGGGCTGGTCACAGTCGGGTTCGTATCTGTTCCGCTATCTGAACAGCTTTGCGTATCGTCCGGAGGTGGCACGCGGTGCGTGTGTATTTAATGGTTACCTTTCCGGAGGAGGAGTCCATTCCCTTGGTATTCCGGTCAACCAGTATGAAACCATGGCTCCGTACCATTACAGTCTGACACGTGTGGAAAAGGCGCGCGAGCCGTTTATCGCTGTGCAGACGGAGAGTGAAAACGGAAGAATGGAAGCATGGCGCATTGCCCAGCAGGACAGCGATGATCCTGAGTTCCTGTTCCGCCAGTATGATGTGACGGGTGCAAGCCATGACACTTCCTATAGCTATGTGGACTACTATCAAAACGATCCGGATCTGGTGCGGATCAACCATCTGCCATTCTATATGGGAAAAAATGAGGAAGGAAACGACTATCCGTCCCAGATTCTTTTTGCGGCAGCATTTCGGAATCTCTTTACCTGGGTACGGACAGGCGCAGCTCCGGCGCACTGTGACCGGATTGCGATTGACAGCGACGGAGAAAACAAAAAGGATGCGTTCGGAAATACAATCGGTGGACTGCGTACCTGCCTCCTTGACTATCCAACCGGAAGATACAGCAATACCAGCGACATTGAAAAAGGCCAGAATTTCCTGGATCCTGAATCGGAAAAGGAAGGATTGTTCGGTTATCAGCAGGCGTTTTCGAAAGAAATGATAAAAGAGCTGTACGGAACATTGGCACATTACCGGGAAATGGCGGAGAAAAACACGAAAGAGCAGGTAACGAAAGGCTTTGTCTGCCGCGAGGATGCGGCGGAGCTGGTTGAGATTGCCGTGCAGCTTGCAAAGAAACGCGGACTGGAATAAAAAACAATAAACAGTTACAGTAAAATCAGATTCGAGGAGCGTGCCCGAAAAAACCGGGCGCGCTCTGCGCAGATAAAGGAGAAAATAAAATGGGGATGAAAGCAGAACAGTGGCGACAAATTATTTTATCATTTGAGAGCAAGAAAACATACAACAATCCATTCCTCGATGTTTCCATCTGGAGTGTTTTTACGGGACCGTCGGGAAGAAGGATCAGAAGAGAAGCATACTGGGACGGCGGAAATACCTATCGGATTGCCTTTGCGCCGACCGAAATCGGAATGTGGAGTTATAGACTGGAAGCACCGGAGGAGACGGGACTTTCCGGAGTGCAGGGAACGATCGAATGTATTCCATACGAAGGAGATCTTGCTATCTATCAGCACGGATTTCTGAAAGTGCATCCATCAGGAAGATATCTGACGTATGCAGACGGAACACCGTTTTTCTGGCTTGGCGATACGCACTGGGCATTTGCCTTTGGTGAGCGGTGGGACGAGTCGAACCATCCGCAGATGACGAGCATGTTCCGCGGCATGGCAGACCGCAGGAAGGAACAGGGTTATAACGTTTATCAGACAAACCTTCGAAGTGACAGCTGGAAGGAGCACAAGAGCCGTTACTGGAAAACGGATGCCGCAGATGATGTGCCGGATGTGGCATTTTACCAGAACGAACTCGACCGCCGCATGCAGTATCTCGCTGACCTTGGCTTTATCAACGCGCTCGGTTTTGCCTGGTCCGGCTCGATCGAGCAGGGCGTGGAGCACCAGAAACATCTGGCACGCTATATCATTGCCCGCTATGGTGCCCTTCCGGTTGTGTGGACGCTGGCAGGCGAAGTGGCAGGCTACTTCCCGGGAAAGCCGCGGGAAACAGCCATCAAAGGCTGGCGCGAGGTCGCAAAGTATGTGGAAAAAATGGACGGATATGGAACACTGCAGACCGCACATTATACGAATGAGCGTCCGTTTGCAGATTACTATTATGACGAATCGTGGTTTGATTTTGTGCTGAATCAGGCCGGACACGGCGATTTCCCGATCAATCCGTCCTGGTACCGTGCCTATCGGAAGGAACACGGAACAAAACCATTCATCGAAGGCGAGTCCCTGTATGAATACTGTTCCACACTGGAAGAAAACGGAACCCGGCTCTGCACCGATGCAATGCTGCGCCGCGTGGCATATATGGCAGTCCAGACCGGCGGCTGCGGCTATACGTACGGTGCGCAGGGAATCTGGGATAATATCTGGGAGGTAAGTGACATCAACCCGGATTTTAATGCATTCAACAAATTTGGCATCACCTGGGCGAAAGCCATTGACGGCCCCGGAGGCGCACAGATGGGATATCTGAAACGTTTCTATGAAGAACATCATTTTGAGGAGATGGTGCCATATGAACCGGCAGAAATGGAAGAGAGTATCAGCCCGTTTGCCAATAAGCTTGCGGCTGCCACGATCAGCCGGGATAAAACGAGAGCACTGATTTATTACGGAGAGATGGATGGCATGAGTACACCGCTCGCGGGCCTTTGCGACGGAATCTATGCAATTTCCTGGTTTGATCCGAGAACGGGACAGACAGAAAAAGCAGAAATCCAGGTGGAAGTGCGTGGAAAGTCGTGCATTATGCCAAAGAAACCGGCGGCGGGAGATTGGGTGCTGATAGCAGAATGCATAGAAAAGACTGAAAAGTGATCATAAACTATACAAAATGCGGAAAGAAACCGCAGAAAAGTGCAAATTCATCGCAGGATTGTTCTTTTTTGGAGGTAAGAAAGCAGATATAATAAGATCATCAAATGAGTCACGGCCGAAACTCAGAAACGAAATAAAGCAGCAAGACAAAAAGATAAAAAGCGAGGACGAAAGAATGAAAAAGAAAGTAGCAGCGATTTTCATGGCATCCATTATGGCATGCTCCATGGCTGCATGCGGAAGCAGCGGCGGAAGTTCAGATTCCGGAAAGACAGATTCTAAGGATAAGAGTACCGCATCCAGTACAGCAGAGAACGGAAGCGGAGAAGTGGAAAAAATCATCGTAAGCTTCCCGACCTGGACGGGTGCTCCGGCAGACACGGAGAAAGTACAGGAAGCCATCAATGATATCACAAGAGATAAGATTGGCGTTGAAATTGAGCTTTCTATTACCGATTTCGGATCCTTTAATCAGAATACGACACTGGCGCTTTCCGCAAATGAGGAAATTGATGTACTTGCATGTGTAGGTTTCCCATATGCAACCGGAATTCAGCAGGGATATCTCTCCGACCTAGAAGAAAATGATCTGATTCAGACTTACGGACAGGGAATTATTGATGCGGTTGGACAGGAAAATGTAGATGCCTGCCGTGTAAACGGAGTTTTATATGGACTTCCAAGTAACCGAGACATTGCACAGGGACGTGGATGCGCAGCGATCGCAACCGAGTATCTCGATGGTATTGGCTACGAAGCAAACACAGACGATGAGATCGTAAAAATCAGTCTGGATGAATTAAATGACATTTATGCACAGCTGCATGAGAAGTATCCGGACAAAGAGGTTTATCGTCCGACAACAGGTTCTATGTCGCAGTTCTCTAACGTAGACTCCCTTGGAGGAAATGTGTTCGGTGTGCTGCTTGACTATGGCCAGAACCTTGATGTTGTAAATCTCTTTGAGAGCGATTTCTACAAGGATTATTGTGCAAGACTGTATGACTACAATCAGAAAGGCTATATCAGTGCCGATGCATCAACCGATACAACAGCAGTCGGAGAGCTTGTAAAAGCCGGAACTCTGATGAGCTATACCACAGGCGGAAAGCCTGGCATCAAAGCGCAGGAGACTACACTGACCGGTCGCGATATGACCATCTTCCAGACACTGGATGACTATATCAGTTCCACATCTGTGGCTAGTATGCCTTGGACCATTCCGATCTCTGCACAGCATAAAGAAGCAGCCATGAAATTCCTGAATGAGTGCTACACAAATGCCGATATCGCAAACCTTCTGGCATGGGGCATCGAGGGAACACATTATAAAATTGGCGATGACGGACTTGCTACTTATGCAGACGGTGTAGATGCATCCAACTCCGGATGGAATCATTCCATGGGATGGATGATGCCGAACCAGTTCCTGACCCATGTATGGGAAGGAAATGATCCGGATCTGTGGACAGAGATGAAAGAGTTTAACACCAATGCAAAGGTTTCCAAAGCAAGCGGTTTCTCCTTTGACAGCACAAATGTGGCAAACGAGCTCACAGCAGTACAGAACGTATACAACGAGTATCAGACCAGCGTAGAGTACGGCTTTGTAGACCCGGAGACCGGAATTGCTGAGATGAATGATAAGATGATGACTGCAGGCCTCCAGAAGATTATCGACGAGAAAAAGGCACAGCTGGAAGCATGGCAGGAAGCAAACAAATAAAGTTTAAGAATTTAGATCAAAAAATGACTGCGCCGTCCCAAAAACAGGACGGCGCAGGTTGTAAGAAGAGAAAAATCTGTCAAAACCGGAACGCGTCATGACCGGCTGCGGATAAGAAAAAAGGAGAATGAAAAACATGGCAAGAGTGAAAAGTCAGAAGAGCCAGAAAAGACGAAAAACATTTGTACGCTTTCTGCCGATCTATATTCTGATGCTGCCGGGCCTCATTTATCTGTTTATCAACAATTATATGCCTCTGCCGGGCCTTGTAATTGCATTCAAACAGTACAATGCCGGAAAGGGCATCTACGGAAGTCCATGGGTAGGACTGAAAAACTTTGAATATCTGTTTACGACAAGCGATGCCTTTGTTATTACACGAAATACGATTCTCTACAACGTGGCCTTCATTGTAATCAATACAACACTGGCAATAGCAGTAGCTATTATCTTGAGTGAACTGGAAGGAAAACGGAAGAAAGTTTACCAGAGTGCAATTCTTCTTCCGAACCTCCTCTCCACCGTTATCATCGGATATCTTGTTTTTGCATTCTTCAGTGTAGAAAACGGATTCATTAACAACACGATTTTAAAGGCGCTGGGAAAAGATCCGGTTTCCTGGTATTCGGAACCGAAATACTGGCCGTTTATCCTGGTTTTTGTCAGTGCATGGAAGTCGGTTGGCTACAACTGTATTGTGTATCTGGCAACACTGATGGGATTTGATAAATCCTTCTATGAGTCAGCCAAGATCGATGGTGCAACGAGATGGCAGCAGATCAAATATATCACCCTGCCGCTTTTGCGTCCGACCATTATCATGCTGACCATGATGGCAATCGGAAGAATTTTCTACTCTGACTTCGGTCTCTTTTATCAGGTGCCGATGAACCAGGGAGCTTTGTATTCCACAACAAACACAATTGATACCTACGTATACCGCGGACTGCTTCAGATGGGCAATGTTTCGATGTCTGCCGCAGCCGGTGTTTACCAGTCGATCGTAGGATTTATTCTGGTGCTTGGCGCCAACCTGCTGGTACGTAAAATTGACCGCGACAGCGCGCTGATCTAGGAGGAACGGTATGAAAACAAGAGAAGATAAAATTTATAGCTTTTTCGGCCATCTGATCATGACAATCCTGACACTGCTCGCGATCATTCCGATTCTGTTGATGTTCATTTCCTCATTGACTGACAATGCAACTCTGTTACAGAATGGATACTCTTTTCTGCCGGAAAAGTGGAGTACCTATGCTTATGAGTGGGTATTCACATCCAGCAGTTCCATGGTAATCAAAGCCTATGGAATGTCCTTTATCCTGACCGCAACCGGCGTTGTATGCAGCCTTGCACTGACAACCTGTCTGGCCTACGGCCTTTCGAAAAAGGGTCTGCCGGGACGAAATGTCCTGACCTTCCTGGTATTCTTTACCATGCTGTTTAATGGAGGCCTTGTACCGACTTATATCAATTACACGACCGTATTCCATGTGAAAGATACGTTCTTCGGGCTGCTGGTTCCGTCTCTGATGATGAGCGCATTCAACGTTCTCCTGATGAAGAGCTACTTTGTCACCGGTGTGCCGGATGAAATTCTTGAGGCTGCCTATATTGACGGTGCAAACGAATTCCAGACTATGTGGAAGATCGCCATTCCGCTGTCCAAACCGATTATTACCACCGTTGCCATGTTCTCCGGTATCGCTTACTGGAATGACTGGAACAATGGTTATATCTATCTGACAAAGAGAACGGATCTCTACAGTATCCAGAACCTGCTGAACCGTCTGATGCAGAATATTCAGGCGCTGACGCAGAACGCCAACAACATGGCGCAGGCAGGCGAAGGCCTCTCCCAGATCCCATCCGGAACGGTTCGTATGGCGATGGCAGCACTTGGTATTCTGCCGATCATGATCATTTATCCGTTCATCCAGAAAAACTTTGTAAAAGGTATTACCCTTGGCGGCGTGAAGGGCTGATAAAAAAGTAAGTGAATCCAAAAAATCCGGCTTTCCGATATGCAAAAGGAAGGCCGGATTTTTTTAATTTCTAAACTGCCGTGGTGTCATGCCCGTCGATTTTTTAAACTGGCGGGAGAAGTACGAAATATTCTGGAAGCCGCAGGTGATGGCAATGTCGCGGATGCTCATTTCGCCCTTTGCGAGAAGCTCCTTGGAGCGCGCAATCCGGCGATCGATGACGTAGTTGATGAGAGAACTTCCCGTGTCTTTTTTGAAGAGATGGGACAGATAATCGGCGTTCAGGTATACCATGGCTGCAAGCGTATCGCGGTCCAGCTCGTCGGAGAGGTGCGATTCGATATATGCTTTCACGGTGGCAACAGCCGTGTCCTGGGAAGCGGCTGCCTGACGGCTTTGTATGAACAGCAGAAGACTGTTGGAAATCCATTCTCGTAAAGCACCAAACGAGGAGAAGGTCTGCTCCGGGGAAGCAACGGTAATCTGGCGGCGGAAGGCTTCGTCTTCGCTGCCCGGATGATCCATCTGGCGGAACAGCAGCTGCAGGAACTGATAGTAAAAGCCGGTCAGAAATTCCCGTGTAGCAGTGCCGGAGCTTTTCGTCTGATTTAAGAAAGCGAAAACCTCAATCTGAAGCTGTTCCGTTTTTCCGGATGTGAGAAGATCGGACCAGCGGTCAGATGGAATCGGCTGAAAAGGCGTCTGAACAGGAGCTTCGGTTTCAGCGGCAAGATCGAAAACGTGATTTTCGTAGGTGACGTTCTTTCCGGCGAAGGCTTTCATGGAAAGAAAAGCTTTTCGCAGGTCTTCCGGGAGACAGACCTTCTGATCAACGAAAAAGTTGATCGAGAACGGAAAGTGTGTCACAAAGTCGGTCAGGGCCTGACGACATCGGCCAATCACGGCGTCCCGAGAGTGTGTGGAGGCCGGGAGAAGCAGAAGATAAAAACCGTCCAATGCGCGGATCGTCAGGGGAAGCTCGGAAGCTTTGAAAAAATATTCACGGACAATGTTTTTTAAGGCAAATTCATACAGGGTACGGTTGTCGGTCGGAGAAAAGGAGTTCGTCTGTCCGGGCTGGATCAGAAGCGGACAGAAGGGCTGATGAATCAGTTCGACATTCAGACGGCGATAGCGGATTTCATCCATCACTTCGGAAGGAGCAGAGGAAATACTGCCATTTAACAGGTCGAGGAAGAACTGTTCCGCAAGCGGGAGCTCACTTTCCTTCCAGTAATTGGCATGAAGGGTGTTGACGCGGTCCTTCTGCTGCTTTTCACATTGCGCACAGGCTTTGTCAAGAGCTTCCAGAAGAGCATGGTCGTCCAGCGGCTTCAACAGATAGTCACTGCTGGAAAGCTTCATAGCGCGGGAAATATATTCAAATTTTGCATAGGCGGTCAGAAAAATGCAGACGGTTTCGTAGTGTGCCTGGCGGATCTGGTCCAGCAGTTCGAGGCCGGAACCGCCGGGCATCTCGATATCACAAATCATCAGATCAATCGGATGCGCGGAAAAGGCTTCCAATGCCTGTGTCAGATTGTAGGCACAGAAAATCTCAAAAAAGTCCGGTCGCAGTGTGCGGATTTTGTTGGAAATGCTTTCGACGGTATAATATTCATCGTCTACGATTAACAGGTTCATAATAACCTCCCCAAAACATATTTTTAGCTGTTCCGGTTATCCGTCGATGCGGAAAAAGGGAACGTAAGGAAAATCAATGGTAATCTGAGCGCCTGCGCCGGGGCGGTTGCCAAAAGCAAAAGCCGCGTCGGGAAAAATCTGGCGGAGGCGGAGCACCACGTTTGTGATGCCGATGTGTTCCTGCTCGGAGTTTACATAGGTATCAAGCTTTTGCAGCACGGCAAGTATATCCTCGGAAAAACCGCATCCGGTATCCCAGATACAGATATGAAGACGGGTACACTGATTTTCTTCCTGCGCGGTGATATCGATATGCATGTCCAGCACTTTCCCCATAACGACCTCATATTTGATCGTGTTTTCCACAAAGTTCAGGAGTATAAGCGGCACAACCGTTGCATTTTGCAGCGATTCTTCGCAGGAAGGGAGCAGGCGCAGCGCGCCGGGATAGCGGATGGAGGAAAGCTCCACGTAGTTTTTTACAAGGTTTAGCTCTTCTAAAAGCGAGACGGTCTGGCCGGAGGAAAGCGTATAGCGCAGATGTACACTCAGGTTCTGAAGCATCTGCCGTGCCAGGTCCGCATGGTTATTTTCAGTCAGCTGATAAATGGTGTTCAGGCAGTTGATCATAAAATGCGGCGTGATCTGCTGCTTCAGGTAAAGCGCTTCCAGCTTCTGACGGGCGAGCTGTTTTTCGTAATTCGCGATTTTCAGATCATCGATCTCTTCGACCATATCGTTGAAAGCGGTCGTCATTTTCCGGAATTCGTCGAGCATAGCGTCATCCGGAATCCGCACCTTGAGATCACCGCCGCGGAGCTGTTCCAGCGCATGCGTCAGCATGTGAACCGGGTGAAGAACCCAGCGGTGCAGGGAAGCAGACAGGAGCAGCCAGATTACGAACAGACCGAGCGAAACGATCAGGGCGAGAAGATAAAAGCTGCTCTGATATTTGGTGTATTCCGAAGCCTTTAAAAGCAGGGTCAGCGACAGCGGTGTTTCGTTCAGTTCATGTGAAACAGCCATCCAGGAGGTTCCATCAATGTCGTAGGAAGGATATCGTCGCCATTTCAAGCGGGGAGCCTCCAGGCGGACATCGTTTGACGGGGTGCGCAGAAGAAGGGGACCATCGGAAAAATACAGAAGACTGTCCTGCGTTTTTGTATCGACCAGAGTGCCAAGGAGTGTATCCGTGGAAATGTACGCGCCGAGCAGATATCCGTTCAGGTTCAGAATACGGACAAGGTAATATTTCCCGTTGATTTCGTTGAGATTCCATACAGAGGACGGATCCTCTGTTTTGGCGATTTCACGGATATAGTTCCAGAGGAACGGTGTCGGGTTGGTGGTCTGGTCATAGAGGACCAGGGCATCTGTGGCTTCCTGATAGCAGAAAAAGCCGTCTACGGTATAGTTTGGCGTTGCGTTTTCAAAGCTTTTTTTGATTCGGTTTAATGTGATATACCAGTTGGTTGTCTGTGGTTCTGCTGCGCGGAGGGAAAGAAGATCGGCATCATTTAATGCGAAAACATAGAGGTAGGTTTCCGTGCGGGAAAGATTTTCATCCAGGCTTTTCTGGTACAGAACCAGTGTATTTTCCGAGTTCTCATGGATCCGCTCAAGCATCAGACCGAAAGCGGCTGTGTTGTTGTACGCGACAAGCGCGCAAAAAAGGACGATCATGACTGCAAGCAGAACAAAAATACGAAAACCAAGTGAGTGTATGGAAATTTTGGAAAAGCGTTTTTTCAAAGGACCATCTCCTCTCCTGTACATGTTAGATATATGCTGAATTTTGAGCCAGATAAAAAGAAAATGCCGGAACTGTTCAGCAAAAAGTCCGGCAGACTCTATGGGAAAGTTTACAATAAAAGTGAAAAAACGTCAATAAATACAAGGAAAAAAGAAATAGATATCGGCAAAAGTGATAAAAAAACAACTGAATTATTGTTTAAAAGTTTAATTTAAAAAGATTGACTATTCAAAATACATTTAGTAAAATTAAATTATCGCGATACGAAGCAATACTTATTTTAGAAAGGTGGAACGTATGTTACAGTCTTATACCGAATATGTAAAACGATATGGAATTGCAGAACTGGTTTTCCGGGGACCGTCCGAGGGAAATCCGTTTGCGGAGCAGTGGGTGAAAGGAACGATGGCAGGCCAGGCAGAGGAAAAGCGTGCCGAGGGCTTTTATGATGGAAACGGCGTATACAAACTGCGCTTTATGCCATCCTGCGAAGGAACGTATGAGATTACCGCAGTAACAAGCTGGGGCGATGAGGCAAAGGTGACGGTGGAGGTCAGCGCAGCCGATGAAAACTGCCACGGTCCGGTCCGGGTAGCAAACACCTATCATTTTGCTTACGATGACGGAAAGGAATACTACCCGTGCGGTACGACCTGCTATGTGTGGGAGCTGCAGAGTAAGGAGACTCAGGAGAAAACGTATGAAAGCCTTGCTGCTTCTCCGTTTAATAAGATCCGCTTCTGCGTTTTCCCGAAGCACTATGTCTACAATTTAAAAGAGCCGGCACAGTATCCGTTTGAAATTCGTGAAAATTCTCCGTGGTCTCCGTCTGACTTTGAGACAGAGAAGCTGGAAAAAGCGCCGCGCAATATGTTCGGCGGCATTGATGCCATGATCGAAAACCCGGATGAAGTATGGGATTATACCCGTCCAAATCCTTCTTATTTTGAACACATAGAAAATACGATCGTACGCCTTGGCACCATGGGAATCCAGGCTGATCTGATTTTGTTCCATCCGTACGACCGCTGGGGCTATTCACGCATGAATCTGGAGCAGCAGAACTTTTATTTAAGATACGTTGTTAACCGTTTCAGCGCATACCACAATGTATGGTGGGCTATGGCAAATGAATTTGACCTGTTCCGCTGGAAACCGGTATCCGAGTGGGAGTCCAATGCAGAAACCGTCTGCCGTCAGGATCCGTACCGCCATCTGCGCTCCATTCACAACTGTATGACCATGTACGATCATTCCAGGGGATGGATCACGCACTGCAGTCTGCAGAGAATCGATCTGTACCGTACCGCAGAAAATGTGGAAATCTGGCGCCCGCAGTATGGAAAACCGTGCGTACTCGATGAGATTGCATATGAAGGAAATCTTCCGTTCGGCTGGGGAAATATCAGCGGCGAGGAGATGACACGCCGGTTCTGGGAGGCATATACCAGAGGTGGATATGGCCAGCACGGCGAGACGTATGAAAATGAAAACGGTGTGATCTGGTGGTCACACGGCGGAGAGCTGAAGGGCGGAAGCCCGGCGCGAATCCAGTTCCTGCTGGATATTATGGAAGAAAACGGGGGCTATATGGAGCCGCTTCCGGCATTCTTTGATGAGACCTGCTGCACAAACAGCGCAAGCCATCCGAGAAAGGACTGCGTGATGTACTATTACGGTGCCAACCGCCCATGCCGCCGCCCGTTCTACATGCCGGAAGGCCAGGAGTTTGATGTGGAAGTCATCGACACCTGGAACATGACGATCACCCAGGCAGGCCGTCACAGCGGAGAATTTACGATCGACATGCCGTCAAGACCGTATATGGCGGTGAGACTGGTGAAAGTGAAATAACAGATTAGAACGATGTCCCCCGGAGAGGAAAGTCTTCGGGGGGATTTTTTTGAAAAATATGAAAAAAATTCATTTTAATCTTGACAATACTTGGCTCCTATGCTATCATACCACCTGTATCACGCCGAAGACAGCAGGTGCCGCAAGGCGTAAGTTTCAAACGCCTGCCGAGGAGAAGTTACACAAGGTTCATGTTATGGAATTTTGAGATCTCTTCGCCAATCTTCGCGAAGAGCTTTTTTTATACTTCCAAAGCGTAGGTACGAAATACTACAAGGAGGTGCAATCATGGCAATCAATGCAAAAATCGATCTGAAGAAGCCGGTCCTGGAAGAGATCAGCGCACAGGTAGAAGGCGCACAGTGCGTGCTGCTGGTAAACTACAGCGGATTAACCGTTGCTCAGGATACTCAGCTGCGTAAAGAGTTAAGAGAAGCAGGCGTTCATTACAAAGTATACAAAAATACAATGATGAAACGTGCATTCGCTGGTACTGCTTTCGAGTCTCTTACCAAAGACCTGGATGGCACAAACGCTATCGCAATCAGCAAGGACGATGCAACAGCTCCGGCAAGAATCATCGCTAAATTTGCAAAAACCGCTCCGAAGCTGGAGATGGTTTCTGGTGTTGTAGAAGGAAACTACTACGACAAAGCTGGAATGGAAGCACTGGCAAACGTTCCGTCAAGAGAAGAACTTCTTGGCAAACTGCTTGGAAGCATCCAGTCCCCGATCGCAAACCTGGCTCGCGTCCTCAACCAGATCGCAGAGTCCAAAGGCGGCGCAGCAGAGGCCTAAGCCTCAAGCGGGCAGCGTGAAATACGCAGCCTGAGAACATTATTCAGAAAATATCCAAGGAGGAAAATAAAATGGCAAAGTTAACAACCGCAGAGTTTATTGACGCTATCAAAGAGTTATCTGTATTAGAGTTAAACGATCTTGTAAAAGCATGTGAGGAAGAGTTCGGCGTATCCGCAGCAGCAGGCGTTGTAGTTGCAGCAGCAGCAGACGGTGGCGCAGCAGCAGAAGAAAAAGATGAGTTTGACGTAGAACTCGTATCTGCAGGAGCTTCCAAAGTTAAAGTTATCAAAGCAGTTCGCGAGATCACAGGTCTTGGACTGAAAGAAGCAAAAGAGCTTGTTGACAACGCTCCGAAGACACTCAAAGAGGGTGTTTCCAAAGCAGAGGCTGAGGAGATCAAAGCTAAACTTGAGGCAGAAGGTGCAGAAGTTAGCATGAAATAATCGGAGTTTCCGATAACTTTATGAACGTCTTTAAGTAAGACGGTCTTAAGAAAATCAACCGCAGAAGATAAAATGCTTCTGCGGTTCTTTTGTCTTTGTTGTGCGTTTACGTTAAACATCGCCGTTTGTCGAAAAGTGACGCATAATATCATATATGAAGAAAAATGTCAAGAAAAAAATGGGAAATGTTATTGACAACGAAAAGAGCTTTGTGTTATAGTTAAAAATGCACTATTATGGAAAGGTATGCCGTATTAGAAGCGTTATTACTATTACAAGGCTCTTTTCATTTACGCGAAGCAACGTGCCAAAATCTCTGTTTATACGGTGTTTTGGCGACTGCCACGATAACGGGAATAATTGAGATGCAAGAGAAGTCCCGTTTGTAAAGATTCAGGTCATTCGATGTTGTCCGACAAAGGAGATGCGGACAACGAAAGAGGAATGATTGAAAAAATGATAGAGGAGTGAAACGTCAATGGAGAAAAACAGAATCCGTCCCATTAAAACCGGAAAAAGTTTCCGCATGAGTTACTCACGGCAGAAAGAAGTATTGGAGATGCCTAACCTCATTGAAGTTCAAAAAGATTCCTATCAATGGTTTCTTGACGAAGGACTCAAAGAGGTGTTCGACGATATTTCCCCGATCGCTGATTACAGCGGACACTTAAGTCTGGAATTCGTAGATTTCACACTTTGCGAGGACGATGTGAAATATACGATCGATGAGTGTAAAGAGCGCGATGCGACTTATGCTGCTCCCTTAAAAGTGAGAGTCCGTCTCCACAATAAAGAGACTGATGAGATTAACGAGCATGAGATTTTTATGGGAGATCTTCCGCTGATGACAAAGACGGGTACATTTGTTATCAACGGTGCAGAGCGTGTTATCGTCAGTCAGCTCGTGCGTTCTCCGGGAATTTATTATGGCATTGCTCATGATAAACTCGGAAAGAAACTGTACTCATCTACAGTGATCCCAAACCGAGGCGCATGGCTTGAATATGAGACAGACTCCAACGACGTTTTTTATGTGCGCGTCGATCGTACAAGAAAAGTTCCGATCACAGTGCTGATCCGTGCACTTGGTATCGGAACGAATGCAGAGATTGTTGATCTTTTCGGTGAAGAGCCGAAGATCCTTGCAAGCTTTACAAAGGACACTGCGGAGAGTTATCAGGAAGGTCTTTTGGAACTGTACAAGAAGATCCGCCCGGGCGAGCCGCTTGCAGTAGACAGCGCGGAAAGTCTGATCAACAGCATGTTCTTTGATCCGAGAAGATATGATCTCGCAAAGGTTGGACGTTATAAATTCAATAAGAAACTGATGCTGAAAAACCGTATTGCAGGCTGCATACTTGCAGAGGATGCGGTGAGTCAGCTTACGGGAGAGATAGTTGCTGAAAAAGGTACGAAGATTACTCGTGAACTTGCAGATAAGATCCAGAACAATGCCGTTCCTTATCTGTGGGTAGAAGGTGAAGATGAAGAGAGAAACATCAAGATCCTTTCTAATATGATGGTAGATTTTCAGGCTGTTACAGATATCGATCCTGAAGAAGTAGGTGTTACGGAGCAGGTATATTATCCGGTTTTGGCGGGAATTATCGAAGAGTCCGCAGGAGACATCGAAGAGATGAAAGCGTTGATCAAACGTGACATTCACGATTTGATCCCGAAGCATATTACAAAAGAGGACATCCTCGCGTCCATCAACTATAATATGCATCTTGAATATGGCATGGGAACGGATGATGACATTGACCATTTGGGTAACCGCCGTATCCGCGCAGTAGGAGAATTGCTCCAGAATCAGTACAGAATCGGTCTTTCAAGATTAGAAAGAGTTGTCCGTGAGCGTATGACGACACAGGATCAGGAAGGAATTTCCCCGCAGTCACTGATCAATATCAAACCGGTGACGGCAGCGGTGAAAGAGTTCTTCGGTTCTTCTCAGTTGTCTCAGTTTATGGATCAGAACAACCCGCTTGGAGAGTTGACACATAAGAGACGTCTTTCCGCACTTGGACCGGGAGGTCTTTCCAGAGATCGCGCCGGATTCGAGGTTCGAGACGTACATTATTCACACTATGGAAGAATGTGTCCGATCGAGACGCCTGAAGGTCCGAACATCGGTCTGATCAACTCTTTGGCAACATATGCGCGAATTAATCAGTATGGATTTGTTGAAGCGCCATATCGTTGGATTGATAAGTCTGATCCGGAAAATCCGGTCGTTACAGAAAAAGTTGTTTATATGACAGCTGACGAAGAAGACAATTATCATGTGGCACAGGCGAATACACCGCTTGATGAAGAAGGCCACTTTATTCATAAAAATGTATCCGGTCGTTACAGAGAGGAAACACAGGAATACGAGAGAAGCAAGTTCGATTACATGGATGTTTCTCCGAAGATGGTATTCTCAGTCGCTACGGCTCTGATTCCGTTCCTTGAAAACGACGATGCCAACCGTGCTCTTATGGGATCGAACATGCAGCGTCAGGCAGTTCCGCTTCTGACGACAGAGGCTCCGGTAGTCGGTACGGGTATGGAAGTAAAAGCTGCCGTTGACTCGGGAGTATGTGTTGTCGCAGAACGGGCGGGAACAGTAGAAAGCTCTACGTCAAAAGAGATCGTTGTCCGCGAAGAAGACGGCAAGAAGACATCTTATAAGCTGACAAAATTCCAGCGAAGCAACCAGAGTAACTGTTACAATCAGCGTCCGATCGTTAATAAAGGCGACGTTGTTGCGGCAGGACAGGTTATTGCAGATGGACCGTCTACATCAGGCGGAGAGATGGCTCTTGGTAAGAACCCGCTCATCGGTTTTATGACATGGGAAGGTTATAACTACGAGGATGCTGTTCTTCTGAGTGAGAGACTTGTACAGGATGATGTTTATACTTCTGTTCATATCGAAGAATATGAGGCAGAGGCAAGAGATACAAAACTCGGACCTGAAGAGATCACGAGAGATATTCCGGGCGTCGGCGATGATGCGTTGAAAGACCTTGATGAGAGAGGAATCATCCGTATCGGTGCGGAAGTGCGCGCCGGAGATATTCTCGTCGGAAAAGTAACTCCGAAAGGAGCTGGGGCTTGCCGTCGGCGTCCGTGCGCGCGTTCAACGCACGAATCGCGGCCTCGGTGACTTCCTCCCAGCCTTTGCCCTGATGCGAATTCGGCCGCCCGACGCCGACAGTCAGACATCTGTTGAGCAACATCACCCCACGTTCCGTCCACGGTGTCAGATCGCCGTTGGTGGGCATGGGCACCCCAAGGTCGTCAACCAATTCCTTATAAATATTGATCAGGCTTTTCGGCAGCGGGTGAACATTTGGCGCCACGCAGAAGCTCAAACCCACCGGGTGACCCGGGGTCGGGTAGGGGCGCCTTGGCGACGGGCGGCGCGGTGCTGGTCAGCCAGTATCT
>OGYO01000668.1_pt1 | contig 18078 bp, 15 predicted proteins | sample 1576561 | NCBI WGS metagenome assembly OGYO01 (sample SAMEA3541507, study PRJEB24748) | human gut metagenome | biome: human gut; feature: human-associated habitat; material: faeces | place: China | collected 2012 | reverse complement strand
TGATTTCTACCGGTATCGTTCGCAGCATTGACAGTCTGGGCCGCGTGGTCCTGCCCAAGGAACTCCGCACCACCTACGATATTACTCCGGATACCCCGCTGGAGATTTTTACCGATGGGGATTCCATCATTATGCGCAAGTACCACGCGCAGGGCAGCTGCGTTTTCTGCGGCGACATTTCTCCCGACGCCGTGCTGCTCCACGGCAAATACGTCTGCCCCGTCTGCCGCAAGGCGCTGGGCAAGTAAGGCCCGCTCTCCCTGTTATATCCCCGCTTATACAAAGAAAGCCTGTGCAGGCGAACTGCACAGGCTCTTATTTTTGGTTTTACTCCGCCTTTTTCAGCCCGCGCATGGCTTCCTCGGCATTTTTGACGAGGTTGAAAAGGCTGGTGGCGTGGCGGGGGTAGTCGCGGGCGAGCTGGTCGGTGCTCAGGGCGAGCGTTGCAGGCTCAAGGCTGTCGCGGGGGCCGTCCTCACCGGTCAGGGCGGCGGCCAGGTCACCCTCGGCCATACTCATGGCGGCGTCGGCGCTGCGGTCCCAGCGGGCGGAGCCGACGCGGAACATGCCGCTGACATTTTTGGGCGATGCCTCGTACAGCAGACGGAACATCTTGTACACGGCCAGCATCAGGTAGCTGCTGACGCCGACAACAAGCTGCTTGTCCCTGCTTTCTTGCAATTTGTCGTAGAGGATGTCGAGGGAGTTCTCAATGAGCTTTTTGTACATCGTGGGCAGGACGCTGCCGCGGTAGACACTGCCGCCGGTGGCCGAATTGCCCTCGGGCAGCTCCTCCACCGTGATGGTCTGGCCGCTGCGCTCGGCACTGCGGCCCAGCAGGTAGTCGCAGCTGACGTCGTAGTAGTCCGCCACCTGCACGACAAAGGCAAGGCCGCACTCGCGGATGCCCTTCTCGTAATGGGAGAGCTGGGCCTGGCTGATGCCAAGGTCCTGCGCCGCCTGCTTCTGGGTGATGCCGCGCTCCTTGCGCAGCAGCGTAATGATCCGGTTAAATTCGATCCCCATGGTCCGCAATCCTGTTCCGGGGCGCATGACCGGCACAGTGCCGGGCCGCAGTGGTGCCCCTTGCATATTTTCTACACGCTGTATATTATAGCGGGTGAAAAACGCTTTGTAAACCCAAAAAATTGACAGATTTTGTGCCGAAAATGCCGTCACTGCGCTGAACCGACACCCTGCACCTACATTTAGTCATTATACAGCGAGTACAGCTATAAATATTGTGGGCAGAATTTGCCAAAGCGGCGCGACGGGTGCGCGTTGTAACCAAATTGTAATAATTTACGGTTGCGCAGGACACGATTTTAGGGTAAGCTGTTAGGTACAATGTTATGGAAAGCGAGATTATACCGTGAAATATTATAAACTGCATCTGATCCGCCACGGCCTGACGGCGGGCAATCTGCAAGGGCTGTACATTGGCAGCGGCAGCGACCTGCCCCTGTGCGACGAGGGCCGCGCCCAGCTGAAAACGCTGAAAAAGGATTTTGACTATCCGGTCGTGCCGCTGGTGTTCACCAGCCCGATGAAGCGCGCCACCGAGACGGCGGAGATTTTGTTTCCCGGCGTGCGGCAGATCGAGCTGGACGACCTGCGGGAGATGGCCTTTGGCAAGTTTGAGGGCCGCGCCGTGCAGGAGCTGGTGAAGGACCCGGAGTTTGCCCAGTGGATGGACCCGACGAGCCGCACGGTGCCCGCGGGCGCGGAGGACCGGCAGATGTTCTTCAACCGCACGTCGTCGATGCTGATGAAGATGTTTGAGTACATGCTGCGCACCCACACCGAGGAGGCCGCCTGCGTGACCCACGGCGGCGTTATCATGAACATGCTGTCCCAGCACGCCCTGCCCTTCCGCAAGCCGGAGGAGTGGATGACCGATCCGGGCGCGGGCTACAGCGTGCGCCTGGATGCCGAGATGTGGATGCGGGATCATCTGGCCGAGGCGTATGACGTTGTGCCCCACGGGTATCTGGACGGGATGGAGTAAGCTGCGGGGGTTTTGTTCCTTACCATGATATAAAGAGGCACCTGCTCGGGGTTGAGCAGGTGCCTTTTGGGTTATTGGGCGGTAGGGGCCGGGCATGCCCGGCCCCTACAGGGCGGCAATTTTTGCAGCGGGCGGCTGTGGGGGATACGGACGGCCATGGGAAGGCCCGTCAAAGCCCCTCCGGTCGTGTGCGGCTGCCGCTCACCTTCATCATTCCGCCGGGGCTTCGGTTGCCTCCGGCTGCGCGGTTTCCTCCGGCTGCGGAGCGTTCGCATCCAGATACGCCTGATTGTCCGCGATGGTCTGGTTCAGCTCGTCGATTTTTGCCTGCGCGGCATCGCGGGCGGCGAGCAGGTCGGCGTTCTCGCTGTCGGCGTCCAGGGCGGCCTGGGCGTCCTGCAATTCAGTCTGTGCCTCGGCCAGGCTGGCGTTGGCCTGGTCAATGGCAGCCTGCGCGTCGATGAGCTTCTGCGCGTTCGACAGCGCGGCCTCGGCGGCGGCAGCGGCTTCATCAGTGACGCCGCTTGCCAGCAGGGCGGGCTTTTCGGGCAGGGTCTGCTCGCTGCCGTCGGCGGCGGTCAGGCGCAGGGCCTGGCCGTAGTAGCCGCCCCAGATCGCGATAAAGCTCTTGCCCGGGGCCACGGTCAGCGGCGTGCCGTCGGCGGCGGTCAGGCTGAACGGCCCGGTGGCGTCCTCCTTGCTCCAGGAGATCTGCTCCCACGCGCCGCCGTGCAGGTAGAGGCCGGTGCCGCCGGTCATGTCGTACTGGCGGGTGTAGCCGTCATCCTTGATGCCGCTGGACGCATACAGCACAAACACGTTGGTGAACGCCGCCTGTTGACCGTTGTCGGCGTCGGTCATCGGGCTTCCGTCGGCGTTCAGCTTCTCGTACAGGCCGGTGCCGGTGTTGTAGTTCAGCTGCTCGCTGTCGGATTTCGAGAACGTCACGGTCAGGCTCATGCCGCTGCGGTTCTCGGGGGCAACCTCCTCCCGCGTGCCAAAACGGAACAGCGGGGTGTTGCTGCCCTCCAGCGCCGTGCCGTAGCTGGCTGCGGGAATTATGCAGTCGCTGTAAACCACGCCCGCGCTGCATCCGCTGAATCCCGAAAGGTATCTGTCGTAAAACCCCTTCCCGTATCCGATGCGGTATCCGCGTCGATCGTACACTATACCGGGAATCAGGCACAGCGCACTTTTTCCCATGCGATCCGGCTCGTACAGCGCCGCACACGCAGGCGGCTCCGAGATCCCGTACGCTCCCGGCGAAAGCTCGCCGAGATCCTTTATCTCGCGGTATTCCATGGTGCAGCTGTGCGTATCGCATTTCGGAAAGAACACACGCTTTCCGAGGGAGAGCGCTCTGCGCGCGACTTCGGTCACGTCGATCTCCTCCGGCTGCGGCGCGTACATCAGCACATACTCCGCAAATCGGAAGCTGACCATAGACAGCACGGCGTTTACAAGGGATGTGTCGCGCTCTTTTCTCTCTCCGGGGCTCATGCTCCTCCGTTTTTCGCGGAAAAGCGAGCGTATCTCGTTCTTCTGCTGCTTCACGGAAGGAGACGGCGTCATGCGAGTATCTTCTCCCGCATTTCCTTTGCCGCGCTTTCTCCCTTTATCGCGTCAACAAGCTCGAGCGAAAACTCAGTTGCCGCACCCATCGCGCGTCCGGTTATTATCTCCCCGTCGCGTATAACGTCGCAGTCGTAGTACTGCGCGCCCTCGAGCCTGTCCTCGAATCCGGGGAAGCAGGTCGCCATCTTTCCGCGCAGCATTCCGCGAATGCCGAGAATGTACGGCGCCGCGCATATCGCCGCGATGAACGCTCCGCAGTCCTTCGCCGCCGAAATGTACTTTTCGACAACAGACGATGCATTCAGATTGTCGGCTCCCGGCATTCCTCCGGGAAGAACGACCGCTTCGATATCCGCGCGGGAGAGCGCGTCCGCGGCTTCGCTTTCAGTGATATCCGCCTCAACGGAGATCCCGTGAGAGCCCGTGACGGTCTTGCCGGTCACGCCTACCGAAGTCACTGAAACTCCGGCGCGGCGGAGAATATCGATCGGGGTCAGAGCCTCGATCTCCTCGAAGCCGTCCGCAAGAAATACATATACCATAATATGACCTGCCTTTCTTTATACCGCATCACAGCGAATCAAAGTTCCATAAACATATCAACGGTAATCTCACCCGGTCGAAAGCCTCCGAAGCAGGCGAAAAGCGCCTTTTGCTTTTCCGCCGGGAAAATAATTCTTCCCATATTATATATAGGCGCATCGCCGCCGTCAAAGGAGCAGTGTGTGTGATCGAAAGTCGTGTCCGGCTCCGGTTCGCATGATTCCCCGTCGACATAAGGACCGTGCGCCGCCTGCCCGACCTGCGCCGCAGTCCGATCCTCATCGGAGGCACCGATATCACCGTCCGCATGAGCCGCATCACAGAAGATATTGCCTGTGCTGCCGACTTCGGGAGACTTCCCGTCCCCTGTGACTTGCGGAGTGGTTTCTGCACCTATTTCACCATGAGCGGAAATGTTTGCTTGCAAGGACATTTCCGTGAGGCCGTCAATATCGAGGTCGCGCGAATGCGCGAAAGGGGCATTCGCCCCGGTGTTTGCCTCCCCGGCAAACACCTCCGAAGATATTATACCACGATGCAAAAATGCTTGCTTGCAAGGGCATTTTTGCGAGTCCGTCAATGACGCAGCCGTGCAACCGCACGGCGGGGCATCTGCCCCGGTGACTTGCGAAGCAAGTCCTGCGTCTATTATACCACGCTTCGCGCCGTAACATCTGCGAATTTCCAAAATATTTATGCTTTTTTTACTATTTGGCTCAAAAATAACGTATCCGTCCGGCTCTGCATCGTCTCCGCCCGCCCGCGTATAGCATATTCCGCCGTCTGCGTATTCCTCAAGCGAAAGCCGGAACAGCGCTTTTCCCTTCGTCGGCGACACCTGCGGCGATGAAAGATACAGCGAATACAGCCTGTCGAAATCTCCGTCGAACGCTGTCGGACGGAGCGCGGCGAAATCCTCATGCCCGACGGCGGTGCGCACGCCGCCGCATCCGGGCGTCCCCGAAAGCCCCGGAACGCAGACATCAAATCCGAGCTTTTCATACATCGGGAAATATTCGCGCCGCGCGGGAACGAGAAACGCAAACGACATTCCACGGCTTCTGAGAATCCCGAGAACGGCGGTGAGAAGAGTGCGCATCACACCCATGCCGCGGTATCTGCGGCGGGTACACACCGCATAGATGTATGCGCCGCGCGCGCCGTTCAGCGAAACGTCAAAGGTGCAGAGCATTCCGGCACAGTGCGAATCTTCTGCGTCATCCTCATCGGCGCGCGTGTTTTCCTCATCGGGGAAGTTTTCTCCGCCGCGATCCGAAGGTGCGGACTTCTCCGCGACCGCGCGATCATCAATCGAAGCCGTGAATATTGCGGATGACGCGGAAAGAATGTGCCCGATCTCACTGCGGCTGTCGCCGAAGGCTTCGTGCCAGATTTCGTAAACGCTTTCGGGAAAATCTCGCGGCGTGAACTCTCTGACCGATATCCGGCACATATCAGAGAACTCCGCGTACCGCCTCGGCTATCGCCTCGTGCATCGCCCCGCGGGAAATTATGCTGCCTTCGCCGTCAACGCACGAAAGCATCGTCCAGCCGCACTTTTCTCCGACATACCTTGCCGCCTCATAGCAGCGGAACAGATAATCCGCATCCGCCTCGTGAATGTCCTTTTTCGCGCCCGTCTCGCGGCATCGCTTCTCTATCAGCGCGATCGCGGATTCGGGCGGGTTCATCAAACATATGACAAGATCGGGCTTGGGAAGGGCGACTTTCTCAAACTCAAGCTCCCACAGCCAATCGAGAAACGAATCCCATCTGTCGCGCGGAAGCTTTGACAGCTGATGATATGCATTCGCCGTCGTGTAGCGGTTGGCGATCATCACGGTGTCAGCCGTGAATTCCTTTTCCCATTTCGCTTTCCACGAAACTATTCTGTCGGCGCAGAAAAGCACCGACGCCGCATACGGATTCACATCGTCCGAGCTCTTTCCGAGTTCGCCGCCGAGGTACATCCGCACAGGCGCACTTCCCTCGCTTTCGTAATCGGGAAAGCTCATCGTGCGAACCCGGTACCCCTCCCTCTCGAGAGCTTCGGAAAGAAGCAGACTCTGCGTTCCCTTGCCGCTTCCGTCAAGTCCTTCTATTGCAATAAGCTTTGGCATTTCAAACCTCCGCCGCCTCTCCGTCCGGATCGGCGTACATTTTACCTCATTTCGTCATCACGCATGACCATCTCCATAAACTGCTCCTTGGAGATAAGCACCTCCCGCGGCTTCTGCCCGTCGGGTGCGCTGACATAGCCGAGCTGCTCCATGCGGTCGATCAGCTTCGCCGCACGTCCGTAGCCGAGCGAGAGTCTGCGCTGAATCAGGGATGTCGATATCTTCTGGCTTTCCACCGCAAGCTCGAGAGCCGCGCGGAGCATCGGATCCTCATCCTCTCCGCCCTCTCCGGGAAGAGCCTGCGCCGCAAGCCCCTTCTTGTCCGACGCGCACTTCTGCGCTTCGCGTTCGATCTCCGCGCTGATCTCGTCGCTGTACGACACCTCACCGTCGGTCTCGCCCTTTATGAAATCGACGATCTTTTCGACCTCCTGCTCGGAGACGAACGCGCCCTGAACTCGCGTCGGCTTCTGCGCGCCGACGGGGTTGAACAGCATATCGCCCCGTCCGAGAAGCTTTTCGGCACCGCCGCGGTCGATTATCGTTCTCGAGTCCGTCTGAGACGCGACCGTGCAGGCGATACGCGACGGGATATTCGCTTTGATAAGTCCCGTGATGACATCGACCGACGGACGCTGCGTTCCTATGATAAGATGCATACCCGCCGCGCGCGCCTTCTGCGCAAGGCGGCATATCGAGCTTTCGACCGCGTCCTTTGCGGTCATCATAAGATCGGCAAGCTCGTCTATGATTATGACGATCTGCGGCATCTTTTCCCGCGTTCCGTCGTTCTCCGCCACGCGGTTGTATCCCGCAATATCCCTCATGCCGACCTCCTCGATAAGAGAGAAGCGGCGCTCCATCTCATTGACCGCCCACGAAAGCGATCCGGCAGCCTTCTTCGGATCGGACACAACGGGGACAAGAAGATGCGGCAATGCGTTGTACATGCTGAACTCAACCTTTTTCGGATCGATGAGTATGAGCTTTACCTCGTCTGGCGTCGCCTTATAGAGAAGGCTGACTATAACGCAGTTTATGCAAACCGACTTACCCATGCCTGTCGCGCCCGCGATGAGAAGATGCGGCATCTTTGCTATATCGAAAAATACACCGTGTCCGGCGACGTCCTCGCCGAGAGCCACGTTAATCTTGCTCTTATTATTTGCAAATTCCGCGCTGTCTATAAGACTTCGCAGGTAAACGGTGCTTCTCGTCTTGTTCGGCACCTCGATTCCGACGGCGCTCTTGCCTGGAATCGGTGCTTCTATACGCACGCTGCCCGGAGCGGCAAGCGAAAGCGATATATCATCCACAAGATTCGCAATCGTTCTGACGCGTGTTCCGGATTCGGGGGACAGCTCGTAGCGCGTTACCGTCGGACCGTGCGAGGAATCCTGTATAGTCGCCTTGACGTTGAAGCTTGCGAGTGCCTCCGTCAGGCGGCGCGCATTCTCCTCCATCTCGCGCTTTATATTCGGGTCGCGTTTGCCGGGATCCTCCGCGAGCATCTCGATCGGCGGGAATTTGTAAAGTGCGTCTCCGGGGTACAGATCCGTCGTCACACCTTCGCCCGCATCCTCGCCGCCGTCCGGCGGAACCGTTTCGTTATCGATGGGGATCTCGGTGATATGCCTGCGTTCGACCTCAAGTTCAACCTGCGCGGACGGTGCGGACTGCGCGTCCGACGGACCGTACATGCTGTTGAGCCGGCGGACAAGCTCCTCGTCACTGCTTTCGGAGAACACCTCGTTCAGGTCAATCTCTCCGCCGTCCTCCTGCGCCGATGCGCCGATGCTCTCGGTCAGCGCCCCTCCGCCTTCTTCATTTTCTTTGTTTTCATCCGCGCGCGAAGTTTTGTCTGCCGCATCCGACGCTTCTCCGACGTGCTCATCGCCCGCCGAAGGGGCTCCTTCGTCTCCGACATCGGTCATCTCGACGCGGCTTCCCTCAAAAAGCTTCTCCTTCTCCGCCGCCTCATATGCCGCGGGATCGACAAACGGCTTCGCACCGAGCTCATCCTCCGGATCAAGCTCCGTATCCATCGGGCGGCGTTTTTTCTTCTCATCATTCGCAGTAGATTCGGTCTGAATCAAAAGCTGCTCGGGCTTGTACTTGCCGTATCCGACAACGCCCGCTGCGCGCTCGGCGCGGCGAAGCTCCTCCGCCTGACGCGCACGCTCCTCACGCATATCGAGCTGCTTGAGCCTTGCAAGGCGCACACGGTATGCGATCTTCTCGTAAAGCGCCTTCGGTGTTATCCCGAAAAGAAGCGGAATGAGAATCAGCAGCGCGCCGACCAGTATTATCACCATGCATATGTTGAGCCCGCGCCAAAGAAGCTCCCCCGGAAGCGAACCGACGACACCGCCGCCGACGTGCGCGATCCCGCCTTCGTAATGCTCCTTCACGGATAGCGTGTGCGCGCCGCCGAATGCGACATGGCACAGCATCGATGTCAGGACATGCACCGCCGTGCATATCACCGCGCGCTTTCCGAGCGCGCGCTTTTCGACGAGCCGGCGGTAAAACACGCCGAACATGAAAAGATACACGGGTATCAGGTACGCGCAGCGTGCAAAAAGTCCGAAAAGCACGCGAGCGGCGGCACGTCCGACTACGCCCGAATTCTCGCCGGAAATAAGCGATATTGCGACAACTATCGCAAGTATCACGAGAACGACGGGCATGATGAAAAGCGAAAGCGAAGCATCGCTTTTTCCCGAATCCCGCTTATTCGCGGCGGTGCTTTTTCCTTTGCCGTTTCCCTTGGGTACTGCTCTGTATTTTCCCGACTTATTCTGCGAGGTCTTTTTCTGACCCATCTTACATCCCTCATAATCAGTATTTTTATTTAAGGCAATGCGTGTGAGATCGACTTAAAAGCCGACATCCAAAGCTCCGTCGATCCGTCTTGCCGACTATCACGCAAGCGAAAGAAATCGCACCATACCTGCGCTCCGCCGATCACACCGAAGCACGGCGGTCGGTGCTATGTATTCATGCGGCAGTCCGTCGGATCGCCGGACAAGTTAAAATTGCCCGAAAACCGCCGGGCTTGCACGGCGGCATAAATATCCGTATACATTATATCACAAAAGGACAAAATAAGCAAGCATATAAAATATGGGGGAAAAGGGTGGGAAAATGAGAAAATGCACCTCAGGTGCGCTCGCCGCGCTCGGCGGATTTGCAAGCGGCGTTTTCGGCGCGCTCGGCGGGATCGTGCTGAACCGCATCACGGCAAAAGTGAATCCGAAGAAGGGCGGCGACGCGATCCGCGACAACTACGCCTGCACCCTTTTCATAATGATCGCGGTATCCGCGGTGTCAGCCGCCGTATACGCGCTTCGGGGAGAATACAGCGATTTCTCCGAGCTGCCGACGGTGCTCGCCGCAGGCTGCGCGGGCGGGATCTCGGGAGGCGTCCTGTGCGACAGGGTGAACACGATCGTTCTGAAGGGGGCGTTCGCTGCGATCACAATATGGGCGGGGATACGGATGCTTATGTGACGCAGCGGAATTTTGAAAAGAAAGGAGCAGATTCGGAATGATCGGTATTGCGGTATATTTTGCGCTCGGCGCCGCCTGCGGAATGGGGATCGGATCAGCCGGACTGCTCGTAACATATCTCGTCATAGCGAAGGGGATGAATCAGGGCGACGCGCGGCTTGTCAATCTCATTTTCTTCATATGCTCCGGGCTTGCGGCGGCTGCGGTCCATCTCCGACGGCGGAAAGTGGACAAAGCGGTGTTTCTCCGCCTGATGATCCCCGCCGTATCGGGCGGGGCACTCGGCGCGCTCTGCGGCAAGTACATCCCGTCGTCCGCGCTCCGTCCGGCTTTCGGGATTCTTCTCATCATCGCGGGCGCGGACTCGCTCATAAAGCTTATCGCGCAGGCTCTCTCCCGCCTCCGCGCAAAGCGCGGAAAAGATTCCCCGGAAAAGTAAAATTGTTTCAAAAAGATTGACAATTATATAATATAATGATATATTAGTATTAATCTATCGTATAAGTTCTGTTATCTGTTCCTGTTTTCCGCCGATTTATCCAACGCAAAGCACGAAAGGTAAGGTGAATTTATGAAAAGAATATGCGCGTTGTTTCTCGGTCTGATACTTCTCCTGTCGGCATTATCGTCATGTGCCGCGCGCCCCGAAAAGCACTACTCCGACAAGATCTCCGTTTCCTCCTCGGATGCCGAGAACTGTGCCGTCTGGCTGACAGATCGCCTCGGAGAATCACTCCGCGACCGCGTTTACATATCGGTCGGAGACGGCGCGGGACTTGATATGTCCTCATTTGAAAATGACGGCTACATATTGAAGCGCGACGGTGACGGGATCTTCATCGCCGCCAAAACATCCGTCGGCGCCGATATTGCAATGCGCAAGTACGCAAACGCCGTCGATCTCGGAAAGGGCACGGATTTCAACATCACCTATCACGAAGGCTACCGCATCAAGAAGCTGACGCTTGCGGGACGCGACATTTCGGAATACACCGTGGTGTATCCCGAAAGCGATCCCGAATTAAGGAGCAGCGCAAACAGCTATATGCAGTACGCCGCCGCCGATCTTCAGAGACTTATCGCCAAAGCCTGCGGAGCGAACCTTGCGCTCGTCTGCGGAGAATCCGACGCATCACCGCGCATCGAGCTTCGACGCTCGGAGGAGCTCGGACTTCACGGCTACCGCTACTTTTTCGAAGGGGATTCGCTCATCATCGAAGGCGGCTCCGAAGACGGATGTCTGAACGGCATTTACCGTTTTCTCGAAAACGAATGCGGTTGGGAAAGCCTCTCCGGCGGTGAGAGCCTGCTCCACGAAGCGGAGCACATCGACGTTCCCGCCGATACCGAAGACAGCGCGATCCCCACTTTTGATTACTTTCGCATGGCGAACTCCGCCGTGTTCGAGGATTTTGAGACGGACCGATCGGTGTCCACACATCCTTACGGCATCATCTCATACGCAAATCACAGCGACCTTATCGAAGGCAATCCGTCGGTGCAGATATGCTACACAAACGAAAACAAATTCATGAACGTGTGCGACAATGTGGAGGCATTTATCAGGCTATGGGTCTCCGCCGGACTGACGGTCGGCAAGGATCTTCTTGACATCAATCTCGGGCAGAGCGACAACGGATATTACTGCCACTGCGCCGACTGCATGAAGGTGATCAAGGAAGAAGGCTCCGTGTCGGGAGTCGTGATCCGCTGGATGAACGCGCTTGCAAAAGATATGGAAGAGCGCGATCCCGAATACGCCAAGCTCAAATACAAATGCTTCGCATATTTCGGAAGCCAGATTCCGTGTACGACCCACCCCGCCGAAAATGTGTGGGTCACGTTCGCAATGGATTGGTGCTGCGTAAAGCACACCCTGACCGGCGGAGACTGCCGCAACCGCTTCCCCGTCCGCGCGGTGACCGAACAGCCGACGATATGCAATGACGATTTCGCGCGCTGGGTCCGCGAATGGTGCGATATGTCCGACAACATCTACATATGGTTCTACACCCTCGAATGCCACCTTCAGCGCTTCTCCGTATTCGATATATTATACGACAATGTAAGGTACTTCCGCGACTGCGGCGTGAAAGGGCTGATGTGGGAGCATGACGACAGCGGCTTCGGCTTTATGCGGCTTGATTTCCAGCTCGTGTATGAGCTTATATGGAATACCGACATGACCCGCGGCGAATTCGACGCGCTCAAGGATCATCTGTTCGAAAGGGAATACGGCGACGGGTACACATACATTCTCGAGTACATCGATATTCTGCAGCAGGCGCAGCTTCGTTCCGACGTGTGCTGGGATTCGTGGGCATGGGAGGACTACAACGGCTACGGATACGCAAAGCCGAACGGTTACTATATGCGCGACGACGAATATTATGCCGACAACTTCGATCTTTCGGCAGAGCTTCTCGAACGTGCCGTCACTTTGGCGGGAAGCGCCCGTCAGGAGGATCGCGCGAAGAGAATGACGGTTCATATGTACTACGAAGGATGCTATTCAAGCTACTTCCGCGCCCTCGACGAGGGGAACGCCGCCGAGATCGGCAAGATAAAAGAGCGTTACAGCCTCATGATCGACAGGATCATCGAAGCATACAAAAACAAAGGAACGCCCAGATATCTCGGGTATATCGGCGAGGACGATGTAACGGTGTTCTCGCTTTCAGAGGTCAAATTCCCGAAAACCATAGAGGAAATGAGCGAAAGCTGGGCGAGGGATTATCTCCCCAAAGGAAGAAGATAGAACCGATCGAATATTACGAAAAGCGAACCGCCGGGCGGTTCGCTTTTTCTTTCGCCAAAACCAAACTGCCGACGGTTTCGGAAGAAGCCCTTGCTTCCTCCCGCCGTCGGCAGCTGTTTGCCTAAGCTATTGCCTCAGCTGTTGACCAGCTTGCGTATGAGCATGATCACGTCAGCCATGCCGTATTTTCCGTCGCCGTTCATATCGGACGCATTTCCGTAGATCGGCTCATTCCAACCGAGCGTCGCTCTGATAAGGGTAACGCAGTCCTTCATATCAACAACGCTGTCCTTGTTCACGTCGCCCATAAGTTCAGCCGGAGTGTCGCAGCAGAAGTTGATTATCACATCCGTGCGGCGTCCCTTCATATTCCATATCTGCTCGTCGATCTCTTCATCGACAACATCGATCTGCTTAAGATCGGGGAAGCTGCCCGAATAGAAATTCTCTCCAAACATTCCCGGCTTGCTGAAGCTTATGCCCGATTCGCATCTTACCTTCTCGATTCCGTACCAACTGTGTATACTAAACGAAATATTTCCGCTGAATGTGACCTCTTTTATCTCACATCCCGTGAAGGCACACGGTCTTATCTTTCTCCCCTGCCCCCCGTCTATTTTTATGCTGTTGACGCCCTTTCTCGGGCAGGCGACAATGTCGCCATAGCCGTATTCAAAAAGAATTCCTTCTTTGTCCACGCCAAATTTATGGTTTCCGGCTTCCACCGCAAATTTTCTGATATCGGAAGCACTCAAGAAAGCATCGTCGTATATCATCGTGGTTGCGGAAGAAAGCGTGAATTCTTCAACTCCGCCGAAAACACGAATAAGCTTACTTTTATCGTAGCTGTACAGGGCGCCGCCGGATACCGTAAAATACTTGTTTTCCGGATCCACAACGATCTTCTTTATATTCTCGCAGCCATAAAAAGCAGCAAACACACCGAAACTCTTCAGGCTTGCCGGGAGGTATATCTCTTCAATCCCCGAACCGGCAAAGAAGCTCGGGTCTATGTATTCAACCCCATCCGGCACAGTCACTTTTTTCAGCGAAGAACATCTGTTAAACAAATCCGAGGCTTCAAGATTCTTCTCTCCTTTTTGAATCACCACAGTATGCAGCTTTGTACAACCATCAAACCATGCATGTGAGCAATCATATGTAGGTTCAGAGAAAGCTACCGAGTTGATATTTTTCGGCAAGGTAACGCTTTCAAGGGCTGATTTTGCGAATGCTTTAACACATATGCTCTTGATTGTTTCGGGAATAACAAGATTCTTAAGTCCGGTGCCGTAAAATGCATACCACGATAACTTCTCAAGACTTTTCGGGAATTTTACTTCGGCAAGATTCTCGGTAAACTGAAACGCCGCTGTTCCGACAGAGGTTACTCCCTCTTCCATGACTATGGATTTTATCTCTTTCCTTACGTCATACCACTCAGGCAATTCAACAACGGAATCGTACCATGCTTCAATACCGTTCATCTCTTTGTCAAATGCATAATCGTACATGGGGCCCGTGCCGGAGATCACAAGCTCTCCGGTGGCTCCGTTAAATTTATATGTCAAATCTTTTCCGCATTTTCCGCTTCTCGTCGAAGCCGCAGACGACGGAACAACGCCAAGGGACAGTGCCAATGACAGCAGAATTAAAACGGATATAATTTTTTTCATAAACATAACCCCTTTCGCGGTTTGATTTGCATTTTTATGATATCATACGATTCTCAATTTGTAAAGTATTTTTTGCGAAATATTTATTTTTTGTTTTATGTTGACAAATTACCGAAGTTATGGTGCACGGATATGAATTCTCTGCGGCTAAAGACTTTGCAACAAGATCCGTATTGCCGTTTGTGGAACTGTAATTTTTATATCATCTTTTCTGCCGTCGGCGGTTCTTTCGGGATCTTTCCCGCTGAGCCGTCGGCGGTTTTATTCTCTCTTCATAATGTAATACGACCGAAACACGCAAAATGCTGCACTTTTCAAAAAGTTTTTTTATTTTTTCAAAAAATCTTTCGGGCGGCATGGTCGGTCGTCCGGTTGGCGGGCATATATTGGTACTCGGATCGACGCTCATGTCGGCATTTCTGCCGGTGCTCGGACCGGCAAGCATATCGATATTCGGGTCGGCAGTCCTGTCGGCGGGTATAGCGACACTTAAATCGACAACCTTATCGACGGTTCGGGGCGCCGCAGTGCGCGCGATGCGCGCGTAAAAAAGGGCTGCCGCATGAGCGGCAACCCTTTTCCGATTCTTCGAAACAATGTAAATTCAGCGAAGCCGAACTTATTTGATCTCGACTTCTGCGCCTGCCTCGACGAGCTTAGCCTTGATAGCCTCAGCGTCCTCTTTGGAAGCGCCTTCCTTGATTGCCTTAGGAGCGCTCTCAACGAGGTCCTTAGCTTCCTTAAGTCCGAGACCGGTGATCTCACGAACTACCTTGATAACGTTGAGCTTCTTGTCGCCTGCGCCTGCAAGGATTACGTCGAACTCGGTCTTCTCCTCTGCTGCTGCTGCGGGAGCTGCGCCTGCTGCTGCAACTGCTACGGGAGCTGCGGATACGCCGAACTCCTCTTCGATAGCCTTAACAAAGTCGGAAAGCTCAAGTATGGTGAGCGCTTTGATTTCATCAAGAATCTGAGTGGTCTTTTCGGTTGCCATGTTCTGTACCTCCAAATAAAATTAAATAATGTTTTTGTAGTTGTTTGCCGCTTGATTACTCGGCTGCGGCTTCCTCTGCTGCTGCGGGTGCTTCTTCTGCCGCGCCCTCGCCGTTCTTGTCCACGACCGCCTGAAGAGCGACTGCAAGACCGGAGATGGGTGACTGGAGAGAACCGAGCATCTTCGCAATGAGAACTTCCTTCGGCGGGATGTCTGCGAGCTCCTTTACGGTAGCCTCGTCCACAACTGCGCCGTCAAGGAATCCTGCGCGGAGAGTAAAGGTTTCGATCTTCTCGGCGTATTCCTTGAGGATCTTTGCGGGAGCGATCGGGTCGTCGTAGCTGATCGCAACGGCATTCATACCCTCGAGATGCTCCTTCATAGCCTCAAATCCCGCTTTGTCGCAGGCACGTCCGATAAGGCTGTTCTTTATTACGGTGTACTCAACGCCGGCAGCGCGCATAGCGGCGCGGAGCTTGGTGTCGTCTTCTACCGTGATACCCTGATACTGTACGAGTATTCCGGATACCGCACGGCCGAATTTTTCAGCGAGTGCGTCAACTGCGGCAGCCTTCTGTTCCAATACTTTCTGACTGGGCATTCGTTTTTTCCTCCTTACTGAAATTTGTGACAGAGGAAAGAAAAAGCTCTCTTTCCGAGCCGGAAGAGAGCGTAACTGACTTATGAGTTCGTTTTCGTCTCCTCGGCAGGATAGCTTTCGCTTTTACCGTAACCTGCTGTCTTCGGATTAGCTCATATATGATATCACATATTTTTCTCCGTGTCAATGCTTTTTTCAAAAAAATCTCGGGCAGCGGAATTTTGCGGATAAGGTGCGGCTCCGCCCGTCCGAAAAAGCGCGGCAGCGCACGAAATCCCCAAGATCACGCCGAAGAGCGATCTCACGTCATTCTGCGAGACCGTCCGAACGCGGCGTTTTATCGTGCGAGCAGAGCCACGCGCCGAGCGCCATGAACGCAAGCGCGATGAAATATGCTTTTCCGGGATACTCTCTGAAAATCACGAATGAAAAGAGCGCCGATATAAACGGAGCGACCGCGTAATACGCGCTTGTACGCGCCGCGCCGAGGCTTCGCTGCGCGTAAACGTAAAAGTAGATGCTCAGGCCGTAGGCGACAAGCCCGAGAGCGAGCGCAAATGGGATATCCGCAGCTCTGCCGATCCTTTCGCCGGACACGAAGCCTATCGCCACCGACCCGAGCCCGGAAAAGATCCCCTTCAGCAAAACGATCTGCTGCGGGTCGAACGAGGATATCCTTCGGGTGCAGTTGTTTTCGAGTCCCCAGCACACGGCGGCAAGCAGTATCAGCGCCGATCCCGGCGAAAAGCGCAGGCTTTGCGCCCCGTCGAACGAAAGAATCGCGCATGACAGCGTTACCGATGCGATACCGAGCCACAGACGGGCGCTTATTTTTTCGCCGAACGCGGCGAGCGCGATCAGCGCGGTGGCGACGATTTCGAAATTATTGAGCAGCGATGCGTTCGCCGCCGCGGTCGTGCGCAGTCCGAGAAGAAGGCATATCGGTGCCGCGATATCAAGTACGATCATTGCGGCGGTGAATCCGAATTCGCCCGAGGTCAGTCTCATCTCGCGTCCGCCTCTGCCGCTTATTTTCCGCACAAGCGCGAGAAGCGCCATTCCGATCCCCGCTCCGATATACAGAAACCCAGCCGCGAGAACGGGAGGCATACTGTCAAGAAGAAGCTTCGAAAAGGGCGCGTTCAGCGCGTAAAGCGCGGCGGCGAGAAGCGCAAGTGCAATTCCCTTTCGGGTGTTTTTATCCATTGATGTGCTCCGATATACCGAGATGAAAATTTGTGCCGCGCGGTACGCGGGGCGGCATATCGTTGTCCGTGCCCCCGAGCGTGCCGTGCGGCAGACGGCGCGCAGGCTTATTTCCCCGCCGCCGCTTTGTATTTTTCTATACATATGACAAGATTCCGTTCAAACTTATCCGCGTCCGGGCGGTATTTGAGAAGTCCGTCCATGTATCCTTTCCACGAATCCGGGCACTCGACGTCGAGTGTGTTTTCGTCCATCATCGAAAAGTATCCTTCGCTGTCCGTCGCCGTAAAGAGGTATCCGCCGGATTCGGTCATCTGTATCTGCGGCATATACGGGTTCACCGGGATATAATAAACTCCGTCGTAGGATTCGATCCGTTTAAGCGCAATAAGATACGTTCTTCCGATACGCATGAGCTGCATATCATCCCTGCAGTAATTCGGACGACCGTTACTTTTTTTCTCAAAAAGGATTATCTTTATCGGCGAACATATCGTGTCGCTGTAAAGAAGCCTGTCAACATCGGCGGTATAGACGAGTCTTTCATTGTAGAGATCGTAAGCGTAGTCCCTTACCGTCACGCGGACAAGCACATCGGCATCCGCAAGCGATGCTTCGCGCGACTTTGTGATGTCGTATTTTGATTTTTCCGGAGAAGCGCAGGGCGCCCCGTCGGTGTCCGGCTTAACACCGAAGCTTTTCGACCAGTCGAATTCCGGGCTCGGGGTGAGTCCGAGATTATCCAGATTCGCGCAAAGCCGCTGAGGCGGCTCGTCGAAATGAGGATCGGAACTGCTTTCGTCGGAGCCGGCGGTGCCGTCCGTTTTTTCGGATTCCGCTTGAGGCGGCTCGGAAGAGGCGGTATCGGCGGTGGTCACCGGCTCCGTCACCGTATCGGATTCCGACGGAGAAACCGGAGACGGCGGAGGCACGGTATCAGCCGTATCCTTCGTGTCGGGCGGCGTTTTCGTCTGAGGCTCATCAACGGTCTGCGGCGCGTCCGCCGTATCGCGCGAGGTATCCGGATCGGCGGGTGCTTTTTACAACAAATTTATTGAAATTTCTACATATTCGTGGTACAATA
>OGYO01000667.1_pt1 | contig 18097 bp, 18 predicted proteins | sample 1576561 | NCBI WGS metagenome assembly OGYO01 (sample SAMEA3541507, study PRJEB24748) | human gut metagenome | biome: human gut; feature: human-associated habitat; material: faeces | place: China | collected 2012 | reverse complement strand
GATAGAAGATTGCGCCGACGATGCGTGTGAACATGGTTTTGTTCTGTTCCGCAGGTCACCGCGACCAACGCGGCCGAATCGGCTCCGTTCAGCTCGACCGGGCCGGAAACCGAATCCGGCGCACCGCGCTTCTCCAGAAGTTCTTCACGGCGCCCGACAACCGAATCAATCCGGATATAGGGTTCCAGTTTTCGATAGCGGTCGGCCGACACCATACGGCAGCGCGCGAAGTCGGCGGCCGTGCGGAAAACGGCTCCGGCCTGCCGGTAATGCACGATGCCGTCGGCCTGTTTCGGCGAAAAACCCAGACGCAACAACCCGTCCCGATCGACCGTATTCGGATCGAAAAGAAACGGTCGGACGGAATCCGTCCGGTACTCAGCCGCCCGCGCACGGGAATTTTTCGCCCGATACGACGAATCGAGCACCCGATCGCCGTACATCGTGAAACTCCGCTCGAAACGGGGTTTGCCTTGCCACAGAAACAGCAGCGCGATCAGCACCAGCAACGGAATCAGCAGCAGGATCCGCCTCCCTTCGCGGCCGGAGCAGGTCGTGCAAACGGCAAGATCGATTTCGCAGACAAGAGCGTTACCGAGAACACTCGTGTTTCTTACCCAATCGATCATATCAAGAATATCGTACGTCCAATCTCTTCTGCTCCAGCAGCAAAGAACGTAATCTTCCTGTCAGCAGATGCTTTCGGAGTACTTCCTCCAGTATCTATTCTGACTCCAGAGCAGACACAGTACTACTTCCTTTCCGGATTTACTGCAAAGCTTGCTGGTACAGAGCGTGGAATTACTGAGCCTACACCTACATTCTCTGCTTGCTTCGGACAGGCATTCCTTGAGTTACATCCTACAAAGTATGCTGAGGAACTCGTTAAGAAGATGCAGAAGAGCGGCGCTAAGGCTTACCTCGTAAATACTGGATGGAACGGATCCGGAAAGCGTATCTCTATCAAAGATACCCGTGGAATCATCGATGCAATCTTAAACGGAGATATCAACAACGTTCCTACTAAGAAGATTCCTTACTTCGATTTCGAAGTACCAACCGAATTAAACGGTGTAGATACAGGAATTCTTGATCCTCGTGATACTTATGCTGATGCTTCTGAGTGGGAGACAAAGGCTAAGGATCTTGCAGCAAGATTCATCAAGAACTTCTCCAAGTATGAAGGAAATGCAGCTGGTAAGGCACTGGTTTCTGCTGGTCCTCAGTTATAATTTCCCTGTATCAGGTAAATTCGATATGCAAAAAGAGCATCCCATGTGGATGCTCTTTTTATTGTTTACCAAAACCAAAACTCAATGCTGTAGATTCTGTTAAAAATCTAATTTAAGGCGTCAGCCCCGCTCTCTCTGGTACGGATCTTTGTAGCAGTACGGATCTCATAGCTAAAAATCTTTCCATCCCCGACTTCTCCGGTAAATGCAGCCTTCTGAATGGCATCAATGGTCGCTTTCTCCCATTCCTCGGACGATACCACAATCTCAAACTTAATCTTCGGCTGCATCATAACATCTACTTCTGTACCACGCACTCTCTTTTTATATCCCCTCTGTGCACCGCATCCCATCACTTGTGATACGGTGATACCATTCACATCAATCGCGTTTAATGCTTCCTTTACATCCTCAAAAACTTCTTCCCGGACGATTGCTTCCACTTTTATCATCATAAGCTTCTTTTTTCTCCTTATACATGATTATTTTATACTTCCAGATTTATCTCTGTTTCGAAATAACTGACGGATCCATTATAACATACGAGGTCTGTTTCTGGGACTTATGAATCCAGACCATTAAATGTCGGATACGCACTCTCTCCATGCTGCGAAATATCCAGACCAACTTTTTCTGCTTTTTCATCTACACGAAGCTCCGTAAACAATCTTACAATGCCAAGGCAGACCAGTGTACCGACAATCGCCACGGCAACTGTCACAACAATTCCAATAATCTGTGCAACAAATAAACGGTAATTTCCAAAAAACAGTCCATCCCAGCGGGCGACCGGATTGATAGAATGTTTTGCAAACAATCCGGTTGCAATTCCTCCCCAGACTCCTCCGATGCCATGGCAGCCAAATGCATCGAGTGCATCATCAATCTTTAATCTTCCTTTCAACAGGGAAATGGTACCACAGCAGATCGGGCTGACCAGTGCTCCGATGATAATTGCCGACCAGATCGGAACAAATCCAGCTCCCGGTGTAATTGCAACCAATCCAACAACCAGACCGGTAGAGGCACCTACCAGGGTAGGCTTTCCATCCTTGATCACATCAATAAACATCCAGGACATCATGGCGCTTGCACTGGCAAGTGCAGTTGTCATAAATGCATGTGCTGCCAGTCCGTTTGCTGCCAATGCACTTCCTGCGTTAAATCCAAACCATCCAAACCATAAAATAAATGCTCCGAGTGCTACAAACGGAATGTTATGTACCCGGTATGCCGTCTGTTCATATCCTCTTCGCCTGCCAAGGATAATGGAAAATACCAGTGCACTGACATCGGAACTGATATGTACCACATTTCCTCCGGCAAAATCAACCGATCCGATCTCTGCAAGAAATCCTCCCTGTCCCCATACCATGTGCGCCATTGGGTAGTATACAATGACGGACCAGAACATAATAAATAAAAACAATGCCTTAAATTTTACACGACCCACAAGAGAACCCGTGATCAAAGCCGGCGTAATCATTGCAAACATCATCTGAAATGCAATATAAACCAGATGCGGTATCGTCGACGCATATGGACCTGCTTCATTCATTTTAATTCCATGCAATCCAAACCACCGGAAATCTCCAATAATTCCTGCATGATTTCCACCAAAAGACAGTGAATATCCAAACAATACCCACATGACAACCGACAATCCCATAATCGCTGCGCATGCCATCATGGTGCTGACGACATTCTTTCTTCGCACCAGTCCTCCATAGAAAAAGGCTAATCCAGGTGTCATAAAAAACACCAGAGCTGAACATATCAGCATAAATCCCGTATCCCCTGCGTTCATCTAATCTTCCTCCATTCTTTTATACTTTTAAACGCAAAAAAGGCGTCAAAAGAATTCTCTTTTGACACCTTCGTCGTAATAATCATAGCAGACTTATTACTCCAATGCAAGCATTTTTCCATAATATTTGCTATTTTTTATGGTACAAATTACTTCTTTCGTACCATTTTTCCGTCATTTCATAAAATCTTCAATCTTTTGATTCAATTACAATAAGTTGTCCGGAAGATAAAGAAATTGACGCTTCATCTGAAACAATTTCATTGCTGATTCCGAGAGAATTAAATCCTCCCATCGTATAATCCGTAAGCGGATACTTTAATCCACGCAGGGTAACACCACTTACTTTTTCAGAAAATGGAATCAAAGAAACATACTTTCCATACTGCTCCGCTTTCCGGATCGTCAACGGCTGATTAATCATGCGGATACGATTATGTTCATCGACCAGGCTGATCTTTATCTGTTCCTCCAGACCAATACCAAGCAGACTGATATTGCCCAGTACATGATCAATTCTGGTACCGGTTGCACCAATGACCACAATCTCCATTGCACCTCTGCGAATGGCCTCCCGGATCGCATATTCCGTGTCGGTATCATCCTTTTCCGGATTCAGCATGCACACCTCGATCTGCTCTTTGTCATGAAAATATTCAAGGGTATCCGGATTTACCGAATCAAAATCCCCCACTATGATATCCGGCAGAATATGATCCCGATACAATGCTTCCATTCCCGCATCTGCCGCTAATATGACATCAAATCCTCCATTTTTTACAATCCAGGTTAAAAAACCTTCCTTCACTTCTCCCCCGGAAACAATTAAATACTTCATCTTCTACCCCTGCCTTTGCAACTTTTCCAGAAATGCTTCCACATTCTTTTCGATCTCTCCCTTGAAAACCGCAGAACCTGCCACAATTATGTTGGCTCCTGCATCCATGGCTTCTTCCACATTTTCCAGATTAATTCCCCCATCTACTTCAATATCGGTCTTACATCCGGACTGCTTCACAAGATTTCTCGCTTCACGCACTTTATCTAACGTATACGGAATCAGTTTCTGTCCACCGAATCCCGGATTAACGGTCATGATAAGAAGCATGTCCACCTTCGGAAGAATATATCGGACAGTTTCCAGCGGAGTGGCCGGATTTAATGCCACACCGGCCAGAACTCCCTTTTCCCTGATTGCCTCCACTGTGCGGTCAAGATGCCTGCATGCTTCTGCATGAACCGTAATAATATCCGCTCCCGCGTCAACAAAATCATCTATATAGCGAATCGGTTCCTCAATCATCAGATGGACATCAAAAATCCGATCGGTACATTTACGAATGGAACGAATGATCGGAAATGCAAACGAAATACTCGGAACAAACATTCCATCCATAACATCGATGTGTACATATTCCGCACCTGCCTGATCCAGCAACCGAATCTGTTCTCCCAGATTAGCAAAATCTGCCGATAAAATTGACGGTGATAAACAGTTCATTGATTCCTCCTAATACTTGCGCATATTCTTCATTTCCTGATAAAGCTGCACGTAATTATCATACCTCACCTGCGATATTTTTCCTTCTGCAAGTGCCGTCTTAACACCGCAATCCGGCTCTCCGATGTGACTGCATCCGATAAATCTGCATCCAGGCTCAAAACGCACGAACTCCGGATAACATGTCCACAGATCCTCTTTGGAAAATCCGGGCAGATCCATAGAACTAAACCCCGGAGTATCCATAATATAGGTGTTTTCCGCAATTGGTATAATCTGCGAATGGCGTGTCGTATGTTTTCCCCGCTCAATCTTGTCACTGATTCCTCCGGTCTGCATCTGCACCGCATCCTGCAGATCATTGATCAGCGAAGATTTTCCTACTCCGGACGGTCCTGCCACTGCCGTCATCTTTCCCTGCAACACAGATTTGAGTTTTTCCACATTTTCCTGTGTCTTTGCACTTGTAAAGAGCAGCTCATACCCCGCCAGTTCATAAATTTTTCGTAATACTTCTCTTTGTTCTTCCGTCACCAGATCGCATTTGTTAAAACAGATCGTAACCGGAACTTTCTGATATTCCATCATACACAAAAAGCGATCCAGCAGATTAAAATTCGGGTCCGGTTTTGCAGCCGCGAAAATTACGAGTGCCATATCGATATTTGCCACTGCGGGGCGGATCAGTTCCCTGGTACGTGGAAGAATTTTTTCTACATTTCCAATCTTTTTTTCTTCATCCAGTACAACGATTTCCACATCATCACCCACGAGAGGTTTGATCTTCTGATTACGGAAAATTCCTTTTGCCTTACATTCATAAATTCCGGTTTCTGCCACGTGAACGTAGTAGAAACCGGAAATTCCTTTTACAATCTTTCCCTTCATATATTACCTACTGTTTTGAAAAGCTGACAGAATGTGTTTCTGTCTTTGTAGACGTATCGGAAAGACCTTCATCATCTATTTCTTCAATGCTCCAGGTAATCGTCACTTTACCGGACTCACATGCCATATCGGATGCCCCAATCGTAAGAGAACCATCGACATCACTGTTTCCGCTTGCATAGGTCGTGCCATCACTTCCCGTCAGTGTATACGTTGCACTGACTGCTCCTTCCGGTGCTGCATATGACTTTGAGAATTTATAGCTGTAATTTATCTCTTCCGGTCCCTTGCTTACCGTAATCGTTACCGTTGTATCTGCCGGTACAATCTTGCCGGATGATACACTCTGTGAAATTACCTGACCTGCTTTGACAGAATCACTGTATTCTTCTTTCACTGCAACTTTTAAGCCAGCCTTCTGCAAAGCCGCCTGTGCATCTTTCTTGGATTTACCCTGAACAGATGGCACCGTACTAGACTTCTTTCCCTGACTGATCACAATCGTAACCGTACTTCCCTCCTGTGCATTTCCGCCTCTCGGGCTCTGGGAAACAACCTTTCCTGCATCTACGGAATCATCATATTTGTATGTTTTGGACACTTTAAATCCAGCAGCCGAAAGGGTAGAAGAAGCATCTTTTTCCAGTTTTCCAACTACATTTGGAACCGGAACATCGTTCTGCTCACTCTGACTCTCCGAATCTGTGAAATCCACATTTTCTGTTCCGGCAACAATTACATTGATTGTCGTTCCGGCAGATACTTCAGAACCGCCAACCGGGTCCTGATTCAGAACGGTTCCTTCCGGCTGATCCGACTTCTGCTCCTGAATAACAAACATATACAGCCCCTGTGCTTCCAGTTTAGACTGTGCCTCCTCCTGTAACTTTCCGCATACATCCTGTACCACGACAGGCTGTTCACTTTCTGTCTGTGTCTGTGTCTGCGTCTGTGTCTGCGTCTGCGTTTCTGTATTCTTTGATGAATTACTGCCAAAACGGAATAAGCCAAAGAAACTTCCCACAAGGTAAATAATCACTGCAAGGATTACAACAAACACCACAATTCCCATGATGGTCATTGCCTTATCCATCTTCGGACTGAGTCCTTCGTTTTCGTCCTCATCCTCATCGTCCTCATCCTCATCCGGATCATAGGAAGATTCCAGCTTGGAAGCGTGCCTGTCTTCTTTTGGCTCCACCCCGTGTTCTTTGATCTGCTTTAATTCTTCCCCACTGATGACCTTGGTCTTTCCATTGTCCACAAGCGGAGCAATCACAACAAAATCCTCATCCGGATGTACCAGCGATCTGCGCAGGTCCGCCAGCAGATCTCCAATGGTCTGGTAACGGCGGTCCGCATTCTTCTGTGTACATTTTAAGATAATCTTCTCCATGCTGATCGGCAGATTCTTTGCATACACACTTGGAGGTGTCATCTCTTCCTGCAGATGCTGAATAGCGACTGCAACCGTTGTATCTCCGTCAAAAGGTACACGTCCGGTTACCATTTCATACATAACAATACCCAGAGAATAGATATCGCTTCTTCCGTCTACAAACCCGTTTCTCGCCTGCTCCGGAGAAGAATAATGAACCGATCCCATCACATCCGAGCTGACGGTATTGGAAGATGCGGCTCTGGCAATACCAAAGTCCATGACCTTGACTTTTCCCTCTGTGGAGATCATGATATTCTGCGGTTTGATATCCCGATGGATGATCTGTTTGTTGTGGGCAGCTTCAATACCTCTTGCTACCTGAATGGCAATACTGACGGCTTCCTTAAAGGATAACTGTCCTTTCTTTTCAATGTATGTCTTAAGTGTGATTCCCTCAACATATTCCATGACGATATAATGAAGCCCCTCTTCGCTTCCTACATCATAGATATTTACAATATTTGGATGCTCCAGCCCTGCTGCTGACTGTGCCTCCGTGCGAAATTTTGCTACAAATCCACGATCTTCCGAAAATTCCGGTTTTAATACTTTTATTGCCACAAAACGGCCAAGCACATGATCCTTTGCTTTATAAACATCGGACATTCCGCCTGCACCAATCTTACTTACGATTTCATAGCGATCTGCTAAATACGTCCCAACTGTTAACATTCTTTCACCTCATCAAGAAAATGGTTCTATAATCATTACTGTAATATTGTCTTTTCCACCGTTGTCATTTGCAGTTTTTACAAGAAGTCCGGCGCGTTCCTCAATGGAAGCATCCCGCAGAATAATACTGCAGATTTCTTCGTCTTCCACCATATTCGTGAGTCCGTCCGTACAGATTAAGATGTGGTCATCTTTCTTTAATTCCACTTCAAAAAAATCTGCCTCTACTTCTTCCCCTGCACCGACTGCGCGGGTGATAATATTTTTGTCCGGGTGCTCACGTGCTTCCTTTGCACCTACTTCACCGATCCTGACCATCTCTGCCACAAGAGAATGATCCCTCGTGATCTGCCGGATGCCATCCGTACCGATGATATACAGTCTGCTGTCTCCGACATTTGCAACATAAAGCCGTCCGTCAATAATGGTGGCTGCAACAAGTGTCGTCCCCATACCTTTTTTCGCTTCATCTTCTGCAGCTTCTGTGATCAGAAGTCTGTTTGCAGTTGTTATTGCCTCTTTTAAAATTGTAACTGGTTCTTCTCCCGAACTCCGGGACACGGATGCAACGATGCGCTGCGTTGTGTAACGCGATGCGTAATCTCCTGCCTTGTGTCCCCCCATGCCATCTGCAACAATGTACAGATTCGGGAGATTCCCAACGGGTTCATCCGACGCGAAAAAATAATCCTGATTCATTTCACGAAGAATGCCTGTATCCGTTATGGAATACGTCTTCATCCGCTTTATCCTTTCTCAATTACATGTAATATACATACTCTTCCATCATCTGTCTATCTTAGCACATGACTTTTCGTTATGCAAGTCTCTGATTCTCTTTGTACTTGCGCCTTAATTGTCCGCAGGCACCATCAATATCACGCCCCATCTCACGGCGTACTGTCACCGTTAAACCACTCCGTTCCAGTTTCTCCTTAAAAGCTTCGATGACATGTGCATTTGACTGCACATAATCCCGCTCCCTGATCGGATTCACCGGAATCAGATTTACATGACAGTTCATCCCGTGGATCAGTTCCGTCAGTTCTTTTGCATCTTCTTTTGTATCATTGACACCACCTACCAGACTGTACTCAAACGTCACACGTCTGCCGGTCTGTTCAAAATAATACCTGCAGGCATCAATTACTTCATGAATGTCATATTTGTTCGCCACCGGCATCAGCTCCAGACGTTTTTTCTGGTTGGAAGCATGTAAAGATAATGCCAGCGTAATCGCAAGTTTTTTATCCGCCAGTTCCCGCATCCGCGGAACAATTCCGCAGGTGGAAACAGTCAGGTTTCTCTGGCTGATGTGAAGTCCGTTCTCATCCGTCAGCAAAGTGATAAATTTTACCAGATTATCAAAATTATCCATCGGTTCCCCGGTGCCCATGACAACAACATTCGAAATCCGCTCTCCGATATCCTTACCAATCTGATAGATCTGATCCAGCATTTCCGCCGGTGCAAGTCCTCTCACCAGTCCGTCCAGTGTTGATGCACAGAACCGGCATCCCATCCGACAGCCGACCTGTGAAGAAATACATACGGAATTTCCGTGCTTATATTTCATCAGCACACTCTCAATGACATTTCCGTCTTCCAGTAAAAACAGATATTTGCGGGTTCCATCCAGTTTTGAAATCTGTACCTGTTCTTTTCTGAGTGTGATGATCCTGCAGGTCTCATCCAGTCTCTCCCGCAAGGTTTTGGAAAGATTCGTCATCTCCTCAAAGCTTTCCACCTGCCGCACATGCAACCACTCATATACCTGCTTTGCACGAAACGCTTTCTCCCCCATATCGGAAAAAAAGGTTTTTAATTCTTCCAGATCCATGGACTTAATATCTGTCTTTTCACTCATCCTCTTATTTACTCCTTACCAGCTTTGCAAGAAAAAATCCGTCACTTCCGGCTTCTCTCGGGAAAATCTGTCTCTGGAATTCCAGGGAAAATTCCGGATGTTCTTTTAAAAACCATGCGGTGTTATCCTCATTTTCTGACCGGTGGATCGTACAGGTACTGTACACAAGTGTCCCGCCCGGTCTGACATAATCCCATACAACAGAAAGAATCTGTCTTTGCAGTTTTGCAAGCTCTGCCGCCTTTTCTTTGGTCATCTTATAACGGATATCCGTCTTCTTTCCCATAACGCCAAGTCCGGAACACGGCAAATCACAGACTAAGACGTCCGCTTTCTGATGGGAATCCGGATCATCCACCGTTGCATCCATCTGTACCGCTTTCATATTTGACAATCCATGTCTGGCTATGTTCTCCCGGATCAGATCCACCTTATATTCTGTCAGATCCCTTGCCTCTACCATACCACTTCCCTGAAGCAGTTCTGCCATATGGGTACTCTTTCCTCCCGGTGCCGCACACACATCAATCACATAATCATTCTTTTTCGGTGCCGCAGTTTCCGCAACCAGCATGGAGCTGACATCCTGTACATAAAACAGCCCTTCTTTAAAACTTTTCAGTCCCGCCAGATAATCCAGCCCGGATATTTCAAAAGCATACGGCAGTTCCGGAACCGCATGTACTGTCACCCCTTCTGATTTCAGTTTGTTTACGAGTTCTTCCGGTGTCACAGCGGAAAGATTGGTACGGATCGTCAGCCGGTTTTCTGCGGTAAGTTCCTCCAGAATCTGACGGGTCTTTTCCTCTCCATAATTTTCGGTCCATATGTCCACGATCCATTCCGGCATCGAATATGTAACGCTCAGATTCGGGAAGCGAACTTCTCTCCATCCTCTTGCCACACTACGCAGCACACCGTTGACAAATCCGCTCAGGCCGGAAAACCCACGCTTTCTCGCCAGCTTTACCGCCTCGTTGCACACTGCGGAATCCGGCACACTGTCCATATACATAATCTGATAAACGCTCATGCGCATAAGATTGCGGATGAGCGGTTTCATTTTCTTTACTCTGGTTTTGGAAAACTGATCGATCACATAGTCCAGTGTCAGCTGTCTTTCCAGCGTTCCTTCCATCAGGCGCGTCAGAAAAGCGCGTTCCTGTTTTCCCAGATACTGATATTTATCGAGCACATCGCGGAGGACCAGATGACTGTACTGTCCCTCCTCATTGACCGCCAGAAGCATTTCCAGCACCAGTGCTCTCTCATTGACCTTAGTCGTCACGACTTCTTCCTCCAAACAGTAAAACGATTCGAAGCAGCTGCAGAATCGCAGCTGCTGCACTTGCCACATACGTGAGTGCTGCTGCTGTAAGAACTTTTCTTGTGTAATGGAGTTCCTGATCTCCCAGGATTCCCTGTTCCCTCAGCTGAACCATCGCACGACGCGAAGCATCAAACTCAACCGGAAGCGTAATCAGCTGGAATAACACAGCAAACGAAAACAGCAGAATTCCGATATTGATAAGCATCATGGAGGAACGGCTGTTTATGATCACACCAAGAATGATCACCGGCCATGCAAGCATGGAACCAAAGTTTGCAATCGGCACAAATGCGGTACGCAGCCGAAGCGGCACATATCCTCTGGCATGCTGGATCGCATGTCCGCATTCATGTGCTGCCACCCCCACAGCTGCAACCGAAGTCTGATTGCAGACACTGTCGGAAAGATTGAGTGTCTTATTGGCAGGATTGTAATGATCGGTCAGATTTCCCGATACATGCTGCACCCGCACATCATAGATTCCTGCTGCGTGCAAAATCCGCTCTGCCGCCTGTGCTCCCGTCATTCCTGACATACTGCGGTATGCGGAATATTTGTTGAACGTTGTCTTTACCCGTGCAGATGCAATCATACAGATCACTGCACCGATAACAACCAGTATATAGGTACTGTCCCAATAAATGTATGGCATAAATCTACCTCCGTCTTACTGCTGTAAAAAAGATCCCTCTGCAACCGGATAGCCACGCAGAAATGATCCTGCATCCATCCGTTTCTTACCGGCAAGCTGTACTTCCAAAAGTTCCAGTCCACCCTCTCCGGTCTGTACCACCATCGTATTTTTTCCAACTTTACAGATACACCCCGGTGCATAAGCGCCATCTGTCTCCACCACCCGGGCTTTCCAGATCTTAAACGCTTTATTATCCAGATGGGTATAGGCACTCGGCCATGGATTTAATCCACGGATCAGGCGCTCAATCTCCACCGCCGGCTTTTTCCAGTCAATATCTCCCAGCTCCTTGGAAATCATCTTTGTGTGGGTACTCGCCTCATTGTCCTGCGGTGTAAAGGTCGCCGTTTTGTTTTCCAGCATCTGCATGGTTTCCACACACAGCTCGGCGCCGACTGCCGCCAGCTTGTCAAACAGACTTCCACCTGTCTCATCTTCTGCAATGCGCACCTGTTTTTTGGCAATGATATCTCCGGTATCCAGTCCGACATCCATGCGCATAGTCGTAACTCCCGTGATCTCATCTCCATTGATGACCGCCCACTGGATCGGTGCGGCACCACGATATTTCGGAAGCAGGGATGCATGTACATTAATGCATCCATATTTCGGAAGATCGAGAATACTCTTTGGAAGAATCTGCCCGAAAGCCGCCACTATGATGATATCCGGCGCAAACTTTTTCAAATATTCCACACTTGCATCTTCCCGGATTTTTACCGGCTGGAATACTTCCAGTCCATGGGAAACCGCACATTCCTTTACCGGTGGAAACTGCATGGTATTCCCGCGTCCCTTTGGTTTGTCCGGCTGTGTAACCACAAGCATAACCTCGTGTCCGGCTTCTATGATCTTTTCCAATGTATTCACCGCAAAATCCGGTGTTCCCATAAAAATTACTTTCATATTATTCCTCTTCCGGCTCCTCATAATTCACATCATGAAGTCCGCCTTCTACTTTTTCTGTATACATATGTCCATCCAGATGATCCAGTTCATGGCAAATGCAGCGTGCCATCAGACCTTCGCCTTCTACTTCCCACTCATTCATGTCCAGATCATAAAATTTTGCTTTTACATGGTTCGGACGTGTAACCTGACCTGCTTTTCCCGGAAGACTTAAGCATCCTTCATCTCCGGTCTGCTCTCCGTCAGACTCGATAATTTCCGGGTTGATCATAATAAACGGTCCCTGTCCGTCCCCGATATCAATGACTACCATACGCTTTAAAATTCCAACCTGCGGTGCCGCAAGACCTACACCGTTTGCCTCATACATGGTCTCCAGCATATCTTCCGCCAGAGTACGGATGCGATCCGTCACCTCCGGAATCGGTCTGCATACTTTTGTCAATACGGGATCTCCCTGAATTCGAATTGTTCTAAGTGCCATAATTACCTCCTAAAAACCACTTGTTGGGTTAAAATCAAACTGTACAGACACATTGGAAAATGTGCTGTTATTTTTTATTTTTCGTTCCACCAGATCCTTACATGCCACCAGCGTCGCATATTCCGGTGCCTTCATGTAAATGACCTTTCGGTAAACATCACTGATTTTTGCAATGGATGCATCTGCCGGTCCTACCAGCATAATATTTTTGCCTTTCTGTGATATCACGCGATGCAGAAATTCTGCCAGATCCCTGGCTGCAGCTGTCGTCACCTGCGGATCGGTTCCCGTACAATGAATCAGAAGCAGCTGCCACACCGGCGGATAGGCAAGCATTCTCCGATAGGCAATCTCCTGCTTATAAAATGCATCGTAATCCTGTTCCTTTGCGGTCTGAATTGCAAAATGATCCGGATCATACGTCTGGATTACCGCCTGTCCCGGTTCCTTTCCCCGCCCGGCACGTCCCACCGCCTGGGTCAGCAGCTGAAACGTCCGCTCCGATGCATGAAAATCCGGAACATGCAGAGACATATCTGCGGCAAGTACTCCTACCAGCGTCACATTCGGAAAATCATGCCCTTTGACAATCATCTGTGTGCCGATCAGGATATCTGCCTCCTGATTGGCAAATGCATGCAGAATCTTCTCATAAGCATCCTTGGTCCGTGTGGTATCAAAATCCATACGCATCACACGTGCCTGTGGAAATCTCTGTTGCACCAGCATCTCAATCTTCTGCGTGCCCGCCTTGAATCCGCCTAAATATTTACTGCCGCAGGATGGACAGATCTTTGGCAATGGCTGCTCATATCCGCAATAATGACAGACCATCCGGCCTCCCGCATGCTGGCTCAGCGAAACATCACAATGAGGACATTGTATCACATATCCGCAGGCTCTGCATGAAATAAATCCGGAAATTCCTCTCCGATTTAAAAACAGCATGATCTGCTGACGTTTTTTTAACCGGTCTTCCATCAGTTCCTGCAATCTCTCCGAAAGGATGGAACGGTTTCCTGCCCGCAATTCACTGCGCAGATCTACGACCTCGCAATCCGGCAGCGGTTTCTTCTCCACACGCTCAGACAACGTCAGAAGCTGATATTTTCCCTGCATTGCCTGATAATAACTGTCCACTGAAGGAGTGGCAGAACCAAGAAGTACCGATGCATCATTCATGCGCGCTCTCTCGATTGCAACATCCCTGGCATGATACCGCGGTGCCGTCTCACTTTTATAAGACGTTTCATGTTCCTCATCTATAATAATAAGCCCTAAATGCGGAAATGGTGTGAACAACGCAGACCTGGGTCCGATCATAATATCAATATCCCCCGCCTTGGCACGTTCAAACTGATCAAAGCGCTCTCCCTGGGAAAGTTTGGAATTCATAATGGATACCCGGTCCCCAAACCGGTTATAAAACCGCATCACGGTCTGATAGGTGAGTGCAATCTCCGGGATCAGGACAATTGCCTGCCGTCCCTGTGCCACCGTATGCGCAATCAGTTCCATATAAACTTCTGTTTTTCCGCTTCCGGTTACCCCCCTGAGCAGATACGTTTTATGAATTCCAGCATCCAGATCCGAACATACTGTGTCCACAACACGCTGCTGATTTTCATTCAGTGTCAGATGATATCCCTTCTGATCCAGATGTGACACAGGATTGCGAAACTGTCTGCTGCTCTCCACCTTAAGAATCTGCTGCTGTGCCATACCCCGGATCACTGCTGCTGATATATTCAGTTTTCCGGTGACAAGCGAATAATCCAGTACGGATTCCTGTATCAGTTCCCGCAGCAGCCTTGCTTTCGCCGTATAGTGTTTCTGTTCAAAGAGTGCCAGTTTCTGCTGCGCCTCTGTCTTCGGAATCAGTAATACAACCTCCCGCTTCTGTACTTCTTTCGTCTGCCTGCGGATCGGGAGTACGGTCTTTAGTGCCTGGTTCATGGTGGAACCGTAATTCTTCCGCATCCATCCGGCCAGTGCAATGAGCTGGGATTCCATTGCCACGCTTCCCTCATGTACCGAAATAATGGGGCGAATCCGTCTGGGATCAAATTCGGCATCCTCCGTCAGTTCAATGACATACCCTGTCAGTTTACGATTTCCAAATGGAATATCCACCTGTACACCAACCTGTATTTCCTCCTGCAGATTTTCCGGGATGCTGTATTGAAAAGTTTTATCCAGTTTTTCTACCGATATATCTACAATAATATTTGCATACTTCATACTTATTCTTTTCTCAAAACACAGTTGACCAGGCCCTCATAGGTATTTACAGCAGCCTCAATCACCGGAGAAACGCCAAGTTCTCCCAGTGCTGCACTGCATTTCGGCCCGATCGAATAAATATCCGTAACGGATGCCAGTGTTTCTCTCTCCTGTGGCTTTAAACTGCCCAGCATCCGCTCCGCCGAAGACGCACAGGTAAAAAAGATCGCATCGTATACATCCTTGTCCACTGGCACCTCCATCGGACAAGGTACATTTTCGTATACATTGAGCCGTCCGCAATCACAGAAAGAAAGCAGTGTATCCACAAGGTTATCCTTTGCATTTTTTGCGGTAGGATACCAGATTACTGCCCGCTTAAACGGATCTCCGCGAAATTCCTGATCCAGATATTCCTTTAATTCCTGTGCCAGATTCGTACTGTTGGAATGTTCCGGCATAAAGTCTGCACAAATTCCATACTCCCGCAGTTTTTCTGCCGTCTTTTGTCCAATCACTGCACATCTGGTATGGAAAAGTGCCCGTGCATCCAGCCCCGATGCAAATACATTTTTCATAAAATAATCCACACCATTGGCACTTGTAAACAATAATACGTCCACATGCGCCAGTTCCTGTGCGGTATACACTGCCGGCACACCGACAATCTCACCTGTCATACACTCACTGGTATACGCCCCCTTTGCCCGAAGCATGGCGGCCAGACGTGAAGGTTTTGGACCAATTTTTGCAACCAGATAATGTTTCCCCCACAGCGTGGTCCAGGCTTTTGTCGTCACGCCGCATTTTTCCGTATTCGGAAGTGATGGATGGGAGTTGTTCCACATCTCCACGTCCGGTAATCCAACTTTCGCGCATACGGGGAAGTCCTTTTTTCAAATCGATTTCGATGTCAGGGTCACTGAAAGGACCGCTGCTGTCGTAGATGTAGACGGGAGCATTGGGTGTTGCCACTTTCTCACCGTTCACGATGTTCACGGTAGGGGTAAGGTTTACCTTTTGCATACCTACCTTGATATATGGAAACATCGTTCCGTGCATGTATGCCTTTTCTGCATGGGCATATGCTTTTTTATCTTGTTCTTTGTCCATCATATTTAAATTTTAATCAAGAAATGAAGTTAGAGGTGATGAGGCGGAAGCAATCAAATTCTGTCCGACAATACCTAACCCTGCTTCGTAAGCACGGCGGCCGGCGATGACTGCTTCTTTAAATGCTGTTGCCATCTCTACCGGATTCCCGGCAACAGCAATGGCAGTATTGACCAGACAGGCATCCGCACCCATTTCCATTGCTTCGGCAGCATGGCTCGGAGCACCGATTCCGGCATCTACTACCACGGGGACAGAGGATTGCTCGATGATGATGCGCAGGAAATCACGTGTCTGTAAGCCTTTATTGGTACCGATGGGAGCTGCAAGAGGCATGACGGTTGCGGCACCGGCTTCTTCCAGACGTTTGCACAAAGTGGGGTCTGCCTGGCAATAAGGCAAAACGACAAAGCCCAGTTTCACCAGTTCCTCAGTAGCTTTCAATGTTTCTGTAGAATCCGGCAACAAGTAACGCGGATCGGGATGAATCTCCAGTTTCAACCAGTTGGTTCCGAAGGCTTCACGAGCCATTTGTGCGGCGAAGACCGCTTCTTCGGCGGTGCGCACTCCCGAAGTGTTGGGCAATAACTGGATGTGAGGATGAATGATATGTTTCAGCATGTCATCTTCCTTGTCATCGAGTTCGATACGTTTCATGGCTACTGTCACCATTTCGCATCCTGATGCCAGGATAGCTTCTTCCATGGTGGCGTTTGAATGGAATTTGCCGGTTCCCAGAAATAAACGGGAATCAAATTCTTTTCCGGCAATGATGAGTTTCTTCATTGTGGGTATAGTTTATTTATTGTTTATCTTTTCTATATTTATGATTCGTCTTGTTTCTTCTATGGGGTTGTCTGCACGCAGGATCGTTCCACTAAGGGCGATCCCTGTGACACCGGTTGCCATGATAGAGGGAATATCTTCGAAAGTTATGCCTCCGATGGCAACGATGGGCAGATGTATACCTGCTTCTTTCATCTGCGAGACGATAGAGCGATATCCTTCCAGTCCCAATACCGGTGAGAGGTTCTTTTTGGTGGTAGTGAATCGGAACGGACCGCAACCAATGTAATCGGCTCTGGCTTCGTAGTGCATCTTTACATCTTCAAATGTATTGGCTGTGCCACCTATGATGAAATCTTTTCCCAACATTTTCCGTGCTTCTGCTACGGGCATATCTTTTTTACCCAGATGCACTCCGTCGGCATGTATCTTCTTGACCAGCTCTACGTGGTCGTCTATGATGAAGGTCGCACCGTAGTCTTTGCACAAGCGTTGCAGGCGTAAGGCTTCCCGCTCCACTTCGCTGACGAGAGCATCTTTCATGCGCAACTGAATCCAGCGGCAACCGCCTTCGAGTGCCATGCGCGCCGAATCATAATAGGAATAAGTATCGGTGAAATGTGTAATGAATTGAAGTTCCATCGGCCTCATCCTCCACAGGCAGCTTTTATCACTACCAAATTGTCATTGGGTTGCAATATGCGTTCGTTCCACTCTGTGCGGGGAATCATCTTGTTGTTTACGGCGATGGCTACACCTCTTTCGGGGAGTGCCAACTGTGAGGCGAGTTCGGCAATGGTGCATCCGTCCTTTGCTTCGGTTTCTTTGCTGTTTACTTTCAGTTTCATAAGTTAGTGATTTATGAATTTGTATGTAAATACAAAGAGTTGCTTTTAAACCGGATAGATGTGTGGCAAGAAGTAACAATCCCTTCGTCGGTACTAACCGCATCAGGTTCACAGGGTATAATCTCAGCCCGTCTGTCCGTGGGCACCCCTTTGCTTTTACGGTCGCAAAGATAAAGGAAAAGAAATGAATAATGCTATAAATCAGGCATTATTTTTCTTCATTGTCATAAAAGGATATTCATGTGATTGGCTGTTTTCGTTATAAATGGTCATATTGTTGCGTGACTATATTAAAGGGCTCA
>OGYO01000665.1_pt1 | contig 18117 bp, 14 predicted proteins | sample 1576561 | NCBI WGS metagenome assembly OGYO01 (sample SAMEA3541507, study PRJEB24748) | human gut metagenome | biome: human gut; feature: human-associated habitat; material: faeces | place: China | collected 2012 | reverse complement strand
CAGCCAGAAGGGTTGCGGCAAATTTGTAGGGGGCGGCGTCCCCGACGCCCCGCGGGGAAAGGCTTTTTAGGAGGTACACATGGCATTAGATTTCCTGATTTTATACGAACACACCGTCCGCGAGTATGAGAGTGACCTTTTGCTCAAGCTGGAGCTGGAGCGGCGCGGCTATACCGCTGAGATCCGCCAACTGCTTGACCCCAAGCGGCTGCGGCTCTTCGGCAAGGACAAGCCGGAGGTTCTGGTGGCCAGCTGCATGTACGACAACGAGGCCATCAACAGCCATGTGTACAACAACATCGGCCGCTGCAACAAGATCGTCAACCTCCACTGGGAGCAGATGCTCTCCGACACGCAGGAGGAGGGCGACTGGTTCAATATGAACGGCAATGCCAAGCGCTGTGTGCAGACCTGCTGGGGCACACGCACAGCCGCCCGCCTGCAGGCCCATGGCATGGAGGCCAAAAACACCCCCGTGACCGGCGCCGTCATGATGGACTTTCTGCGCCCGGAGTTCAACGGATACTTCAAGGATAAGGCGTCGCTGTGCAGGGAATTCGGCCTCGACCCCGAAAAGCAGCTGCACCTGTATATCTCAAGCTTCGGCTATGCCAGCATGAGCGAGGAGGAGGTAGCCGAGCTTTCCAAGATGGCGGGCACCGACTTTACCGGCTTTGCCAAAACAAACTGCATCTCGATGCAGGAAACGCTGCGCTGGTTCGATGAATATCTGGGCCAGCATCCCGAGGTCGAGCTGGTCTACCGCCGCCACCCCAGCGAGTGGAACTCCCCCGCGCTGGAGGCGCTGGCAAAAAAGCGGCCGAACTTCCATGTTATTTTTGCCGACTCGGTCAAGCAGTGGATCGTTGCCGCAGACTCGATCTCGATCTGGATGAGCACCGCCATCGCCGAGGTGTATATGGCGGGCAAAAGCTGCCACATCCTGCGCCCGGTGCCGATCGAGCATGAGTACGACCCGGTTATCTATAAGGACGCGCACTATGTGACAAGCTACGATGCGTTCGCCGCCGCCATGGCCGAGCCGGAGCCGCCCTTCCCCATCGCGCGGGAGGTCATCGAGGGATATTTTGACCCGAGCGAAACGCCCGCCTACAAGCGGATGGCCGACCTTTTGGAGGATGTCTACAAAAATCCGCCGCGTGACGAGCCGATGGGCGCGGGCTTTACCCCGCATTTCAACAAGCTGAAGCTCTGCGCACTGGCGGGGGTGCATTTCCTCTATAAGCACGGCTGGGAGCCGAAAAAGGTATTCGCCTTCTGCCCGCCGCTGGCAGGCTTTGCGCAGCGCATCTACGGCTATGTGGACAAAGCGCATGTGACGCCGGAGCAGGTGGCAGCAATGACGGAACGCATTAAGCCGTTCGTCCGCTGAGCATGTAGGGGCCGGGCATGCCCGGCCCTCCGCAGTGCGGCAGACGCGCAGTAATGGCAAGGCCGCGGGCCGGGCATGCCCGGCCCCTACGGGGACTGTTTCCGGCCACTTGACGCCATGTGGTATACTGGGTATATCACTGTCAAGAGGTACACTATGCCAAAACAAACGCTCCAACAAAAAATCCGCCGCGCGCTGGGCCGGTTCACCGCCAAACGGATCGCTATGATCCTGCTGGGCACGGCCATCCTGTCGTTCGGCATCCATAATATCCACCAGCGCACCGCCATCACCGAGGGCGGCATCATCGGGCTGGTGCTGCTCATCAACCATTGGCTGGGGGTGCCGGCCTCGGTCGCCTCGCCCCTGCTGGATGCAGCCAGCTACGCGCTGGCGTTCAAGTTTCTGGGGTGGGACTTTCTGCTCTCGGCGGGCATTGCCAGCGTCAGTCTGGCCGGGTTTTACCGCCTCTGGGAGTGTCTGCCCCCGATGCTGCCCGACCTGACGCCCTACCCGCTGGCGGCGGCGCTGCTGGGCGGCGCATTTGTCGGCATCGGCGTCGGGCTGATCGTGCGGCAGGGCGGCTCCAGCGGCGGTGATGATGCGCTGGCGCTCGTCATCCACAAGCTGACCGGGTGGAAGCTCTCCCGCGCGTACCTTTTTACCGATCTGACGGTGCTGCTTGCATCGCTGTCCTACATTCCGGTGCGGCGCATCGCGTTTTCGCTTGTCACGGTCACGGTGTCGTCCCTCCTCATCGACTGGGTGAAGGAGTACACCCCGAAAACCGGCAAAACAAATGTGTAAAAACGGCGGGAACGCTTGTACATGGGCCGGAATTGCGGTATAATAAAACCATTACCGCATAATTCCGGGTGCGGGTGCGGCGCAGCCTTGGCGTGCGCCCTGCCGCTGCCTGCGGGATTGCTGCGGAGATTTTCTGCAAAGCACCCAATGGAGGTTCACGATATGAAACTTACCCGCAAGCTTACGGCGCTGGCAATGGCGGTGCTGCTGGCCTTCACCCTGACTGCCTGCTCCCCCAAGGCGTGGGCGCAGGACACCGTTGTCAAGCTGGTCAAGGCGATGGGTCTGGTCGAGGAGTCCGATGATGACGATACCGACACCACCACCAAGGCTGCCGCTGGCGGCAGCGTGGAATTTCCTGAGGGAATGGACACCGGCGCGGCCCGCGTTGTGACCTACCCGCAGGACAACACGCTGTATGTCTCCTTCAACGGTATTGCCAACCGCTCCACGGAGTATTTTGTGGCGGGCGGCGACAGCATGACGGTGACCGGCTACGCCACGACCGAGGCCAGCAGCGAGAAATATATGTACTTTAAGGTCGCGTTCTGGGAGCTGAGCGACGACAAGACCAGCACCAGCTATGTGCAGGGCTCGACGATCTACTACTGTGCGGACGGCAGCGCCTACCAGTACAATGTCACCGGCCTGACCCCAGGCAAGCAGTACAAGATCACGATCAGCTACGATAACGGCAACAAGTACTATGTCACCGGCGGCCTCAAGGTCGAGGGGCTGGGCAGCGAAGAGCTGAACACCTACGGCGAGGAAAGCACAAACAGCTGATAACACATACCGCCCGCGCCACAGATGGCCGGGCGGTATTTTTTGAAGCAGAGGGAAAGTATACACAAAGAGGATGGACAGGGGACAGCCCTGCCCGGCAGGTTGTACAACGAGAGAGGATTTTGCACTATGGATAAAAAACAGCTGCGCAACACACTGCTGCTGATCTGCGCCGCCTTCATCTGGGGCACGGCCTTTGTGGCGCAAAGCGTCGGCAGCGGCTACATGGGCGCATACACCTTTTTGGCCAGCCGCAGCTGGCTGGCCTGCGTCTTTCTGCTGGGGATGCTGCTTGTGCGCCGCGCCGGGCAGAAAAAGCGCGGCAGCGGCCTGCCCTTCTGGATCCACGGCAAAACGCTGGTGCTGGGCGGTATCTGCTGCGGCACGGCGCTGTTTGCGGCATCGGCGGCCCAGCAGATGGGCATCGGCACGACCAGCACCGCCAAGGCCGGTTTTATGACGGCGCTGTATGTGGTGCTGGTGCCGGTCGCGGGGGTCTTTCTGGGCAGCCGCCCCGGCAGTAAGCTGTGGTGCTGCGTGGCGGTCAGCGTTGTGGGGCTGTACCTGCTCTGCCTTGCGGGGCGCGATACGCTCAGCCTGACCGGCGGCGAGTGGCAGCTGCTGCTCTGCGCGCTGCTGTTCACACTGCAGATCCTCGTGGTAAACCACTTCAGCCCCAAGCTGGACGGCATCCAGCTCAGCTTCGCCCAATTTTTGATGGTCGCAGTGCTGTCCACGATCTTTATGTTTGTCTTTGAGGCGCCGACAATCGACCAGTTCCGGAGTGCGGCGGTCTCCATCGCCTACTGCGGCATTATGTCCAGCGGCGTGGCCTTCACGCTGCAGATCGTCGCCCAGCGGGACCTTGACCCGACGATCGCCAGCCTTGCCATGTGCCTGGAAAGCGTATTCAGCGCCCTCGCGGGCTGGCTTATCCTCGGTGAGACGCTCTCTGCGACCGAGCTTTGCGGTTGTGCGCTGATGTTCGGCGCGATCGTGGCCAGCCAGCTGCCCGAGAAAAAGCGCGCCTGACCCCCTGCGGCGAGACTGCCATAAACGGCCTTGTGTGCACGATACGCGAACAAAGTTACAAAAACACCGCAAAAATCCGTGACAGACTTTATTTAATAAAGCTGTGCCGCGGATTTTGTATTGACTTTTTCAGCTGGTGTGCTATAATAAGAAGCAGGATCAGGCAGGATGATCCGGGACGATAGCACAGGAACCACGGCGCTATTGTCCTTTTTTGTTATTCTGCCCGATGTTTGCTTTCCGCCGCGCGGCGGCGGGAAAATCTGTGGAGTGGAAAGGAAAGTGTCTCATGAAAAAACTGTTTGCACTCGGTATGGCCTCCGTCATGGCCCTCTCTCTCGCCGCCTGCGGCGGCTCCGCCTCCTCCGCGGCCTCCGGCGCTGCGGACACCTCCTCTGCGGCAACCGCCGAGGCCACCGGCAAAAAGTGGGTCGTGGCTACTGACACGGTCTTTAAGCCCTTTGAGTACACCGATGCGTCCGGCAACTTTGTCGGCATTGATGTGGATATCCTCGCCGCCATCGCCGAGGATCAGGGCTTTGAGTATGAGCTGAAGAGCCTTGGCTGGGACGCCGCCATCGCGGCCTGCCAGTCCGGTCAGGCGGACGCCATGATCGCCGGTGCCTCCATCACCGATGAGCGCAAGGCGAGCGGCTGGATGTTCTCCGACGGCTATTATGATTCCAACCAGACGCTGACCGTGCCCGAGGACTCCGACATTGCCGGCTTTGCCGACCTGTCTGGCAAGAATGTTGCCGTCAAGACCGGCACGCAGGGCGCGTCCTACGCCGAGAGCCTCAAGGACGAGTACGGCTTCACCATTACCTACTTTGAGGATTCCCCCACGATGTATCAGGCCGTTCTGGGCGGTCAGTGCGTCGGCTGCTTTGAGGATACCCCCATCATGAAGGCCTCCATCAAGGACGGCGGCCTGGCACTGAAGGTGCTGGAGGATACCGCCAGCGACCCCGCGCCCTACGGCTTTGCCATCTTCAGCGAGGACAGTCAGGAGCTGCTGGACATGTTCAACAAGGGCCTGGCCGACATCAAGGCCAACGGCAAGTATGACGAGATTCTGGCAAAGTACCTCGGCTAAACCATGAAAAATACGCGGGGACGCCTGTTTTTGCGGGCGGCCCCGCTTTTGCGACCCCGGGATCCCTCTTGGCCCCTGCGCGGAGAGCGGCTCTTGCAAATCCAACCCCCGAAAGGAGTTCTGCGCCTTGATTTTTAAGATTCTTGCCAACTACGGCCCGCTGCTGCTGGCCGCCATGGGCCAAACGCTGCTGCTGGCCCTGTGGAGCCTTTTCTTCGCCTGTCTGATCGGCCTGTTTGTGGGCATCCTCAGCGTTTTGAAAAGCCGCGTCTGCAACATCATCGCCACGATCTTTGTCGATATTATCCGCGGCGTGCCGATGATCGTTCTGGCGTTCTTCGTCTATTTCGGCGTGCCGATGCTGATGAACGACAACCTGAACTGGGCAGTCATGACCGGCAGCAAGTTCACCTTTACGGCGCTGCAGGCCGGCATCATCTGCCTGTCGCTGAACTGCGGCGCCTATATGGCCGAGATCATCCGCGCCGGTATCGAGAGCGTGGACAAGGGCCAGATGGAGGCTGCCCGCAGCCTTGGCCTGCCGTACTGGAAGGCGATGTACAAGGTCGTGCTGCCGCAGGCCATCCGCACAATGATCCCCTCGATCATCAACCAGTTCATCATCACCCTCAAGGATACCTCGATCCTGTCGGTCATCGGCTTCCCCGAGCTGGTCAACACCGCCAAGAATGTGAACGCAAACACAATGCGCTCGCTTGAGGTGTGGTTCATCGTCGGCGTCATGTACCTGATCGTCATCACGCTGCTGTCCCGCTTTGCCAAGCGGATGGAAAGGAGGCTCAACCGTGGCCGTCAATAAGAACAATGTAAAAATTCATGTTGAGCATCTGAAGAAGAACTTCGGCAATCTGGAGGTTCTGCGCGATGTATCGACTGATATTTATGAGGGCGAGGTCGTTGTCGTGCTGGGCCCCTCGGGCAGCGGCAAGTCCACCTTCCTGCGCTGCCTTAACCGGCTGGAGGAGATCACCGGCGGCACGGTCATCGTGGACGGCCACGACCTGACCGATAAAAAGACCGACCTGAACAAGGTGCGCGAGAATGTCGGCATGGTGTTCCAGCACTTCAACCTGTTCAACAACCTCAATGTCATGGGCAACATGACGCTGGCGCCGGTCGAGCTGAAAAAGGCCACCCGCCCCGAGGCTAAGGAGAAGGCGCTGCAGCTGCTGGACCGCGTGGGCCTGTCCGATAAGGCTGATGCCTACCCGGCGCAGCTGTCTGGCGGGCAGAAGCAGCGTGTGGCCATTGCGCGCGCGCTGGCCATGGATCCGGACATCATGCTGTTTGACGAGCCGACCTCGGCGCTGGACCCCGAGATGGTCGGCGAGGTGCTGCAGGTCATGAAGCGCCTTGCCGCCGAGGGCATGACGATGGTCGTGGTCACCCATGAGATCGGCTTTGCCCGCGAGGTTGCAAGCCGCGTCATCTTTATGGAGGGCGGCTACATCGTGGAGGAAGGTACCCCCGATGAGGTCATCAACCACCCGAAGCAGCCCCGCACGGTGGACTTCCTGAGCAAGGTGCTGTAAACACAGCAAAATACGCCAAAGCGCCCCGCACCCACCGGTGCGGGGCGTTTCGTGTGGAAAGACGCATTTCCCCGGCGTACAATACGGGCGGGACTTTACCGCCGCCGTATTGCACCCGGGGCGCGGGTTTGCTACAATAAGGATAAGCGAAAGGAGCGTTTGCCAATGGAAAAAATCAAAAGGAATTTCGGCTTCGGCTGTATGCGGCTGCCCATGCAGGGCGAGGAGGTCGATCTTGCCCAGACAAAGCAGATGGTCGATGAATTTTTGGCGCAGGGCTTCAACTATTTTGACACCGCGCACGGCTACATCGGCGGCAGAAGCGAGACGGCGCTCAGGACCTGCCTGACCAGTCGTTACCCGCGCGAAAGCTATGTCCTGACCGATAAGCTGTCCGGAGGCTTTTTTGAAACCGAGGCCGACATCCGCCCGTTCTTTGCGCGCCAGCTTGCGGCCTGCGGTGTGGATTATTTTGACTTTTACCTCATGCACTCCCAAAATGCCGAGAATTTTCAGCAATTCAAAGCGTGCCGCGCGTATGAGACGGCGTTCGACCTCAAGGCCGAGGGCAAGATCCGCCATGTCGGCCTCTCCTTCCACGACCGCGCCGAGGTGCTGGACCGGATCCTGACCGAGTACCCGCAGATCGAGGTCGTGCAGATCCAGTTCAACTATCTGGACTATGATGACATCGCCGTGCAGAGCCGCAAATGCTATGAGGTCTGCCGCCGGCACAATAAGCCGGTGCTTGTTATGGAGCCGGTCAAGGGCGGCAATCTGGTCAACCTGCCCAAGGACGCCGCCGCGGTGCTGGAATCGCTGCACGGCGGCAGCCCGGCCAGCTATGCCATCCGGTTTGCGGCAGGCTTCCCCGGCATCATGATGGTGCTGTCCGGCATGAGCAATATGCAGCAGATGCAGGACAACCTCAGCTTTATGCGGGACTTTCAGCCGTTGAACGACACCGAGCGCGCCGCCGTTTCCAAGGTGGTGGAGATCTTCCGCAAGCAGAACCTGATCCCCTGCACGGCCTGCCGCTACTGTGTAGACGGCTGCCCGCAGCAGATCGCCATCCCCGACCTGTTCGCCATCATGAACACCAAGAACATCCACCACGACTGGAACGCCGATTATTATTACGAGGATGTCCACACCCGCCCCGGTACCCGCGCATCGGACTGCATCCGCTGCGGCAGATGCGAGCAGATCTGCCCCCAGCACCTGCCCATCCGTAAGCTGCTGCAGGATGTGGCAAAGGAGTTTGAAAAGTAACCCCCCGCACAAATCACCCCCGCTTGCCTTCCTTATATAAATGGAAGGCAAGCGGGGGTGTTGTGTGTAATGCGGAATGTCGGACAGTCCGAACAAAACAAAAAAGGTCACTTACTTTCGTAAGTGACCTTGGTGCGCCGGAAGGGACTCGAACCCCCGACCTTCTGATTCGTAGTCAGACACTCTATCCAGCTGAGCTACCGGCGCATATTCTCTTGTGCGTTCCGCTCGAGAACGTGTTTTATTATAGCGTCATCCGGGGAGAAAGTCAACCCTTTTTTTCAAAAAACTTTGAAAAAAAGGCAAATGGGCAACTTGCCCTAAATTTTGCGGGGCAGGGGAGAGCATTTCGGCCATTTGTCGCTGATTGTTGGGGTGCAGAGAATTGACAAATACTTTGCAACATTTTATAATAAAATAAATTCTTGGATATTGGCGATGGCGTTTGCGGGCCGCAGCCGCCATCGACTTTTTTATTCTTCAATGTGTGCGCCGTACACGAACAGGCGTGTGCGTACAGCGCAGGATAGGGAAGGATTGACCCGGAATTGACCCCAATTTGTATTCCAAATAAGAAACGGAGTGGCACTAAACCATGGCGAAGTACATCGTCAAGCGCGTGGCAATGGGCATTTTCAGTGTGTTCATCGTTGCGACCCTTACCTTTTTCATCATGAACCTGGTCCCCGGCGGTCCGTTCGTGGCAGAAAAGTCCATCAGCAAGGCAGCCCAGCAGGCTCTGGCCGAGAAATACGGTCTGGACAAGCCCCTGGGGGTGCAGTACCTTAACTATATGAACAGCCTGATCCACGGCGACATGGGCCTGAGCTTAAAGCAGCGCGGCCGTACCGTCAACCAGATCATCTTCTCCAAGCTGCCGGTCTCTGCACGCACCGCCGGTCTGGCCGTGCTGGTAGCGCTCTGCGTCGGCATCCCGCTGGGCTGTCTGTCTGCGTATAACCGAGGGAAATGGGCGGACAACCTGATTATCGTCTTTGCCACCTGCGGCATCGCCATCCCGAGCTTTATCTCAAGCGTTGTGCTTTTGTACACCTTCGGCATGAACCTCAAGCTGCTGCCCACCGTCGGTCTGAACGAGCCTGCGGCCTACATCATGCCGGTCACGGCGCTGGCGATCTATCCCACCGCCTACATCACCCGCCTGATGCGCTCGAGCCTGCTCGATGTCATGGGGCAGGACTACATGCGCACCGCCCGCGCCAAGGGTGTTTCCAGCGTGAAGATCCTCTTTAAGCATGCGCTGCGCAACGCCATTCTGCCCGTTGTCACCTATGTCGGCCCGATGCTGGCAGGCCTGATGACCGGCTCCTTCGTGGTTGAGAAGATCTTCTCGATCCCGGGTCTGGGCCGCGACTTTGTGTCCGCCATCACCAACCGTGACTACATGATGATCATGGGCACCACCATTCTGCTGGCCGCCCTCGTCATTGTGGCCAATGTGGTCGTCGATATTCTGTACAAGATCATCGACCCGCGCATCAAGCTGAAGTAAGGAGGAGCAGACAAAATGGAAAATCTGAAAAAGAATCCGTTGAGCCTGCAACTCAACGTGGAGGATTTCGCCCCCGCATCCAACGAGGAGAAAAAGAGCCTTGTCATCATGCGCGAGAGTGTCAACTTCTGGAAGGACGGTATGCGCCGCCTGAAGAAGAACAAGATCGCCATGGTCAGTCTGGTCATCATTCTGCTCATCGCGTTTATGGCCTATGTTCTGCCGTCCCTGTGGCCCTACAGCTATGAGCAGCAGATCAAGGGCAGCAACAATCTGGCCCCGTTTGCCTACTCTGCCGCTGAGCAGGCCAAGATCGACGCGGGCGAGAAGGTCTTTCCGCATATCCTCGGCACCGACCGCATGGGCCGTGACTTCGCCGTCCGCGTCATGATGGGCACCCGCGTTTCGCTGTCTGTCGGCCTGCTGGCCTCGGTGCTGGTCCTGCTCATCGGTGCGACCTACGGCGCCATCTCCGCCTTTGCGGGCGGCTGGGTGGACAATATCATGATGCGCATCACGGATATTCTCTACACCATCCCCGACATTCTGCTCATCATCCTGCTGGCTATGGCCATCAAGGAGCCGCTTGAGGTGCTGGCCACCAAGCCGGGCTTCGGCTGGATGCAGACCCTCGGCCCCAACATGGTGTCGATCTTCATCATCTTCGCGCTGCTGTACTGGGTCGGCATGGCCCGTATCGTCCGCTCGCAGGTGCTGACCCTCAAGGAGAGCGAGTATGTCACCGCAGCCCGCGCACTCGGCGCGTCCGGCGGCCGCATCATCAAAAAGCATCTGCTGACGAACTGCATGGGCACTCTGATCGTCACCACCACCCTGCAGATTCCGTCCTCCATTTTTACCGAGAGCTACCTGAGCTTCCTCGGTCTGGGCGTTGCGGCGCCCATGCCGTCTTTGGGCTCGCTTGCAACCGATGCCGTCAAGGGCATGAACACCTACCCCATGCTGCTGATCGCGCCCGCGCTGATGATCAGCATCATGATCCTTGTGTTCAACCTGTTCGGCGATGGTCTGCGCGATGCCTTTGACCCGAAACTGAAGAGCTAAAGGAAGGGAGGAAGAATCATGAGCGAAAAAATTCTTGAGATCAAGGACGAACGCCTGTCCTTCTTCACCCCTGCCGGTGAGGTCAAGGCGCTGAACGGCGTTTCCTTCAGCATGAATCAGGGCGATGTGCTGGGCATTGTCGGCGAGTCCGGCTCCGGCAAGTCTGTCACGGCCTACTCCATCATGGGCCTGACCGCCTACCCCGGCCGTCTGGTCGGCGGTACGGTGTGGTTCAACGGCCACCAGATCGACAAGATGACCGAGAAGGAGTTCCGCAAGATCCGCGGCAATGAGGTTTCAATCATCTTTCAGGACCCGATGACGAGCCTGAACCCGGTCTACACCATCGGCAACCAGATCGTTGAGGTCATCCTGCTGCACACCAAAAAGACCAAGCAGGAGGCGTGGGCCCGCGCCAAGGAGCTGCTGGAGCTGGTCGGCATCAACGAGCCGGAGCGCCGCCTGAAGCAGTACCCGCATGAGCTGTCCGGCGGTATGCGTCAGCGCGTGATGATTGCCATTGCACTGGCCTGTGAGCCGAAGCTGCTGATTGCAGACGAGCCCACCACCGCGCTGGATGTGACCATTCAGGCGCAGATCCTTGAGCTGATGAACGACCTGCGCCACAAGCTGGGTATGTCGATCATCATGATTACCCATGACCTCGGTGTTGTCGCCCAGATGTGCGAGAAGATCGCCGTCATGTACGCCGGTCACATCGTTGAGTACGGCACGACCGATGAGATCTTCTACAACCCCCAGCATGAGTACACCAAGGGACTGATCAACTCAATCCCCAAGCTGAACGCCGAGGAGAAGGAGCGTCTGGTGCCCATTGAGGGCCAGCCGGTTGACCTGCTGAACCCGCCGGCCGGCTGCCCCTTCGCGCCGCGCTGCAAGAGCTGCATGAAGATCTGCCTGAACAAGATGCCGCCCAAGACCGAGCTGAGCGACACCCACTATACCCACTGCTGGCTGCGCCAGAAGGAAGAATTTGAGAAAGGAGGCAAGGCCGAATGAGTGAGCAGAAGAATCTGGTCGAGGTACAGCACCTGCAGCAGTATTTCCCTGCCGGCGGCATGGGCAAGAACAAGCAGTATGTGCAGGCTGTCGATGATGTAAGCTTTGCCATCCGCAAGGGCGAGACCTTGGGTCTGGTCGGCGAGTCCGGCTGCGGCAAGACCACCACCGGCCGCACCCTGCTGCGTTTGTATGAGCCGACGGACGGCACCATCATCTATGACGGCAAGGTGCTGTTTGACAAGGAAAAGAAGATCGCGGTGGACATGCTGCCCTACCGCCGCCGTATGCAGATCGTCTTTCAGGACCCCTACGCGAGCCTTGACCCCCGCATGACGATCGGCGACATTGTGGGCGAGGGCATCGACATCCACCACCTGTGCGCCAACGCCAAGGAGCGCCACGACAAGATCATCTCCCTGCTGGAGCGTGTCGGCCTGAACAGTGAGCATGCCAACCGCTACCCGCACGAGTTCTCGGGCGGTCAGCGCCAGCGTGTCGGCATTGCCCGTGCGCTGGCTGTGGACCCGGAGTTCATCGTCTGTGATGAGCCGGTCTCCGCGCTGGATGTCTCGATTCAGGCGCAGGTCGTCAATATGTTTGAGGATCTGCAGCAGGAGATGGGCTTGACCTACCTCTTTATCGCGCATGACCTGAGCGTTGTCAAGCATATCTCCAACCGCATCGGCGTTATGTATCTGGGCAAGCTGGTCGAGCTGGCCGACAGCTTTGAGCTGATCGCCCACAGCGTCCACCCCTACACCCGCAGCCTGATCTCGGCCATTCCGGTGGCTGACCCTGTGACGGCCCGCCAGAGCCACCGCATTGTGCTGCAGGGCGATGTGCCCAGCCCGCTGAACCCGCCGAGCGGCTGCCGCTTCCGCACCCGCTGCCCCTACGCCGATGAGCGCTGCGCCGCCGAGGTGCCCGAGTTCAAGGAGGTTTCCAGCGGCCACTGGGCGGCCTGCCACCATCTGGATAAGGTGAAGTAAAATTCTGTCCGCCGACTGACTTCACTTGGCTTGCAGCTTATACTTATACAGGGCGGCTCACCGCGGCCGCCTTGTGCTTTTGCCAAAAATGTGCGCAGCAGAGAGACATTCATCTGCGTGCCGCAGAATTGTATGCGAGTGAAACACAAACGGATTTTCTATCAAAACAGTTACAAAAGTTATAGAACACTTGCAAATGCCGCTTTAGAGTGGTAAAGTATAAATATTCACTCCGCAGGGGGCAGCGCCCCCGAGGGGGTTGGGTATAAAGTATAATGAATTTGGAGGGTATTTCACATGAAGATGAAGAACGTTGCTGCCGTGGCTATGGCCGGCTGCATGGCTGCTTCTCTCGCTGCCTGCGGCGGCTCTGCCAGCTCCGCAGCCTCCACCGAGACCAGCACCGCTGCATCCACCGAGGCTGCCACCGGCGAAGAGAGCACTGGCGTTGCCAGCGGCTTTACTGTCCAGCTCGGTTCCAACCCCGAGACGCTGGACCCCGCGCTGAACAACGCAATCGACGGCGCCAACACGCTGATCACCGTCTTTGAGCCGCTGCTGCTCATTGATGAGAACAACGAGGTCATCCCCGGTCAGGCTGAGAGCTACACTGTCAGCGAGGACGGCCTGACCTGGACCTTCACGATGCGTGACGGCCTGAAGTGGAGCGACGGCTCCGACCTGACCGCGAAGGACTTTGAGTACTCCTTCAAGCGTCTGGCCGCGCCCGACACCGCTGCCCCCTATGCCGAGACTGTTGTCGGCATGATCGACGGCTACGCCGATGCCACCGGCAACCCCGATAAACAGGGCAACATGACCACCGAGCCTGACTTCGACGCCCTGAATGTCGTTGCCAGCGAGGACGGCAAGACCCTGACCGTCACCCTGAGCTACCCCTGCGCTTACTTTGACAAGCTGGCTGCCTTTGCCGCCATGAGCCCTGTGCAGCAGGCTACGGTTGAGGCCAACGGCGATGCATGGTGCACCGAGCCTGATACCTACATCTGCAACGGCCCCTACTGCATCTCTGAGTGGGTCCCCTCTGAGCGCATCGTGCTTGCCAAGAACCCGAACTATGTCGGCGGCTGGGATTCCTCCAAGATCGTTTCCGACACCATCACCCTGCTCCTGCTCGAGGATTCCAGCGCCTCCTACACCGCTTACAACAGCGGTGAGGCACAGCTCATCAAGGATGTTCCCACCGATGAGATCCCCAGCCTGACCAAGGCTGAGGACGGCGGCGACTTCTATGTTGACACCATCCTGGGTACCTACTACCTCTCCCTGAACGACCAGAAGGAGCCGTTCAACGATGTCAATGTCCGTAAGGCGCTGAGCCTGGCCATCGACCGTGACTATGTTGCCAACACCATCATGCAGGGCACCTACACCCCCGCCTACAACATCGTTGGCCCCGGCATCGTCGATGAGAACGGCATGTTCTACGACAACGCCAACGGCGGCAAGACCTACATCAGCGAAGACTACGAGGCCAACCTCGAGGCTGCCAAGCAGGCTCTGGCCGATGCCGGCTACCCCAACGGCGAAGGCTTCCCCGTCATCGAGTACAGCACCAACGATGCCGGTTACCACACCCCCGTTGCTGAGTATCTGCAGCAGGCTTGGGGCGAGCTGGGCATCACCGTGAACATCAACAAGGTCGAGTGGGCCAGCTTCACCCCGATGCGCCGCGCCGGCGACTATGACGCTTCCCGTAACGGCTGGGTCATGGACTACAACGATCCCTCCAACATGCTCGAGCTGTTCACCACCGGCAACGGCAACAACGATGGTAAGTATTCCAGCGCTGACTTCGATGCCGCGATCGAGGCTTCCAAGGTTGCTGACAAGAGCGTCCACTTCCAGAAGCTGCATGAGGCTGAGGACATCCTGATGAATGATTACGCCTGCATCCCGGTGGCCTACTACAACGACTTCTGGCTGCAGAGCCCCTCTCTGAAGGGCACCTGGCACAGCCCCTACGGCTACTGGTACCTGCAGTACGGCTATGTTGAGGAGTAATTCCCGCGCATAACCGCAATAACCGCATAGAAAAAAGGCATAACCTGTGAAAACAGGTTATGCCTTTTTGTTTGTGTGACGCAATAGTTCCGGGGGGGGTCGTAGGGCGGGGTGACCCTACCCTGCCGGACCTGTCGGGAACAACGCAGTAGGGGCGGGGCTCTGCTCCGCCCGGGGTGTTGACCCGATGAGGGGCAATATTGATACACGCGGAGGGGTCAAGACCCCTCCCTACAAAGTAACCATAAACGGTATTTGGCGGGTAACACCCGGGCCGGGCGTGACCGGCCCCGGCCAAACTGTAACCCCTTACGCGCCTAAGGTTGCCGCCATGACAGCCTTGATCGTGTGCATACGGTTTTCGGCCTCCTGAAAAACGATGGACTGGCGGCTGGTGAACACCTCATCCGTTACTTCCATTTCGGCGCGGCCGAACCGCTCGCCCATTTCCCGGCCAATGGCGGTCTTGTGGTCGTGGTAGGCCGGCAGGCAGTGCATAAAGACGGCGGTGCGCTTGGCCTTGGCCATCAGCGCGGCGTTGACCTGATAGGGGGCCAGCGCGTTGATGCGCTCCTCCCATACGGCGGTCGGCTCGCCCATGCTGACCCACACATCGGTGTAGACGGCATCGGCCCCGGCTGCGGCATCGGTGTCCTCGGTCAGGGTGACGCTGCCGCCGCTCAGGCGGGCAAACTCCTCGCAGCGGGTGACAAGCTCGGGGTTCGGCCAGTAGGCCTTCGGCGCGCAGGCCACAAAATGCAGGCCCATCTTGGCGCAGCCGATCATCAGGCTGTTGCCCATGTTGTAGCGGGCGTCACCCATGTAGACGAGCTTTAGCCCCTGCAGGCTGCCGAAACGCTCGCGCAGGGTCAAAAGGTCGGCCAGGATCTGGGTGGGGTGGTACTCGTTGGTCAGGCCGTTCCACACCGGCACGCGGGCGTGCAGCGCCAGCTCCTCGACGATCGACTGGCCGTAGCCGCGGTACTCAATGCCGTCAAACATGCCGGAAAGCACCTCGGCTGTGTCGGCGATGGATTCCTTTTTGCCGATCTGGCTGCCGGTGGGGTCCAGATAGGTCGTGCCCATGCCCAGATCGTGGGCGGCGACCTCAAATGCGCAGCGGGTGCGGGTGGAGGTCTTTTCAAAAATCAGCGCAACATTTTTGCCGCGCAGCGTGTCATGGGGGATGCCGGCCTTCTTTTTAGCCTTCAGCTCGGCTGCCAGCTCCAGCAGACCGCCGATCTCTGCGGGGGTGAAGTCCAGCAATGTCAAAAAATCATGCCCTACGAGGTCCATATTCATTCTCCTTTTAAAAATTCATTGTGCGTGTATAAATATACATGCATTATAGCACATTATCCACGGATATGCAAGCGCGGTTTTTTGTGATATACTGATACCATGCAAAAAAGTGCCCGGCAAGGAGGGGAGCGGTATGGCAAAAATCTACTTTCATGTCGATGTGAACTCGGCGTTTCTTTCCTGGTCGGCGCTCAAGGCCCTGCAGGACGGCGGCACCGTGGACCTGCGCACCATCCCGGCGGTAGTCGGCGGCGATGAAACCAAGCGCCACGGCGTTGTGCTGGCCAAGAGCGGCCCCGCCAAGCAGTACGGCATCAAAACGGGGGAGAGCCTGTTCGCGGCCCGCACCAAATGCCCGGGGCTGACGATTGTACCGCCGGATTTTGACTGGTATGTGCAAAACAGCAAGGCGCTGATCCAGATCCTGAACGATTATACACCCGATGTGGAGCAGTACAGCATTGACGAGGCGTTTCTGGACATGACCGGGACCGAGGCGCTGTTCGGCCCGCCATTGACGGCTGCGCACACGATCCGCCGCCGCGTGCACCGCGAGCTGGGCTTTACGGTCAATGTGGGCATCGCCCCCAACCGCCTGCTTGCCAAGATGGCCTCGGACTTTCAAAAGCCGGACAAGGTCCACACCCTCTATCTGTACGAGGTGGAAAAAAAGATGTGGCCGCTGCCGGTGGGGGAGCTGTTCGGGGTCGGCCCCAGCGCGGCCAAAAAGCTGAACAGCTGCGGCATTTATACAATAGGAAATCTGGCCGTACAGGACCGGGCCACCGTGGTTTCGCTGTTCGGGGCGCGCGGCGATACGCTGTGGAACTACGCCAACGGCCGCGAGGCCGACCCTGTGACCAAGCAGGGCAGCCGCGACAACAGCTACGGCAACAGCGTGACAATGCCCCGCGACCTGCCCCGCCCCGAGGAGGCGGACGCCACGATGCTGGCGCTCTGCGATTCGGTCGGTCGGCGGCTGCGGGCGGACGGCAAGACCGCCCGGGTCGTGACGGTACAGCTGGTGGACAATGCGTTCCGCCGCACCAGCCACCAGACGACCCTGCCCAACCCGACCAACTCCACCGACCGGCTCTACCGTGTGGCGGTCGAGCTGATGCGCCAGATGTGGCCGGCACGGCCCGTGCGACTTCAGGAACACATCTTTACCGGCAAAACGCAGATTCGCGCCCTGCACAAAATAGTTCTGATAACCCGAGTTTTTCAGGATATCGCCCAGACAGATGTTCTGCGGGAAGAAGCTGGAGACAGAGGCGGAGGCGTTGCCTTCAAATGGGGCAAACAGCGGTATGCCGCACTGAGAAGCCACCATGCCCGCAATCGTGTAATCCGTTCCTGGCAGCTGCTGCGTGTGGCTGAAATCCAGGCCTTCATTTTTCAACGCGCCCAGTTCAGGCGTGAGATCCGGGAAAGCTTCGTTATCAAAATAGGTCCGCTCGAGACTTTCGCCGTAGATATAAACCAGGTTGAGTTTCGGGTCAGGGATAGTTTTCGACGGCTCTTTATAATAAGCCGCAAAGTCCGGGTCGCCATCGCGTGACTGGGATTTCACCAGCTCGCTGATCTGATGGAAGGCCTACTCTTGTGAAAATCTTATCGCATATAGAAATATTAGCTTCTTTTGCAGGTACAAATGAACCTATTTGAGCCATTAAAACTATTAAGGCTGTTTGTCTCATATAAGTTGACTTACCTGCCATGTTAGGACCTGTTATAATGGACAATCTGTTTTTGTTTGTATCTAAAAATGTATTATTTGATATAAACATATTGTCAGGTATCATTTTTTCAACCACAGGATGTCTGCCGTCTTTTATGTCAATAACACCTTTTTCATTTATTTTTGGTTTTACATAGTTATTATGTTCTGCAACATAGGCTAAAGAAGCAAAAACGTCAATTTTCGCTATGGCTTTTGCAGTCATTTGAATTCTGTTAATCTGATTATAGATTTCATCTCTTACTGATGTGAAAATATTATATTCCAATGAGAAAAGCTTATCTTCAGCACCAACAATAATTTCTTCCAGTTCTTTTAATTTGTCAGTTGTGTATCTTTCTGCATTAGTTAAAGTCTGCTTTCTAACATAATAATCAGGCACAAGATTTTTAAAGGAATTGGATACCTCTATGTAATAACCAAATACTTTGTTAAATTTGATTTTTAATTTGGTTATGCCTGTTTTTTCTTTTTCCTGAGATTCTAAATCAGCAAGCCAACCTTTGCCTTCTGTTTTAGC
>OGYO01000645.1_pt1 | contig 18256 bp, 35 predicted proteins | sample 1576561 | NCBI WGS metagenome assembly OGYO01 (sample SAMEA3541507, study PRJEB24748) | human gut metagenome | biome: human gut; feature: human-associated habitat; material: faeces | place: China | collected 2012 | reverse complement strand
CATTTCTTGTTTTTGCAGACTGGGAATACACTGGTTCAGAAGATAATACGGAATATGACAGAAATAACCAGAGTGCATGGGTTCTTAACGGTGCAAAGATGGTGCAGGTTGATGGAGAGATTATCAAGCCGGATACTTGGTATACGATTGAAAATGGAGAGATTGCGGAGGTATCGGAATGAGAAAAAGGATTGCAAGTGCTTTTACAATTGTTCTGCTGACGTTAAGCCTTGCAGGATGCGATATTGCTTCTTGGGGGAGCGGCATAAATGACATTAAAGGTCAGCTTGTTGGTAATTCGTTTGAGTGCCAGTTTTATGACAACTACGGAGAAAGATTTTTGACGGCAAGCGGAACAAAAATCGGAATGACAGGTAATGTCATTGAAGAAAGCAAAATCGATTCTACAGACGGTTCTTCATCAATTGAGTACAGTTTATCATCTGTTGTGACAATCAATATTGATGGAAAACAGATACAGAGTTGCGGAGACACAATTATATTTTCTGAAAGTGGCTTGATGCCTGATGCGGAGTTTCAGTTATCAGATATTCGGAGCAAAACAGGGGGAAGTTTTTCGGAAAATACGTCTATTTCTGGAATTGTAAACGAGTACAAAAACTTTTTTGGAAAAGGGCAGGTAGTTGTAATCCAAAGCCAGTTAGGTGTCCCAATTTGCGCATACTCCGGAGACGATGTGTATTGGGAGGTCAGAAACGATTTGCCGAAAACGACAAAACTCATGATTGATGGAAAGGCTTTGTATATCCATAGAGCAAATTTCCAGATTATTGACAAGGAATTGATTGAGTAGGAGGTCTTAAAATGAATTACATAAAAGCAAAATATCCAAACCAAAGCCGGTCATATATATTTGCTACATCAGACGATGTAAAAGCCGGAGACATGGTCGTAAATGCCAAATGTGCGAAGCTGACAGTTACGGATGAAACCGTGGATATGAAGTGGGTAGAAACCTACGGTGCTGATAAGGTGGCAGTTGTGAAGAAATATGAGGAGCAGGAGAAACGGTGGTGACGATGAGAGTTAATCCATGTAGATATTGTGCATTGTCTATAAACCTTAACGGAAAGCATTGTTCAAGGTATTCTTCCGAAGAGTGCGCAAAATGTGAGAACATTCAAAAACACAGGGAATACCTTTTAAGTCAGCGAAAATTCGCAGAGGGTGAGCAGATTACAAGCATTGAGGAACTTTTAAAACAGGAATGGGTAATGTGGTATCACAGTACAAAGCACATAGAGGTTTTCAAGAATATGCAACTCAATCTTGTTTTGAAATTTCTTAAAAATGGAGCATTTAAAAAAGCAATAAGGAAAGAAAGCGAGGAAAAATAATTATGGCAGAGAACACAGCAGTAGCAAAGACAGAGGAAAAGACAGAGGTTGCACACAGCAACAACAAGGTTACAGACTATAGCCTTGGAATTTTTGGAACATCAGATAATTTCATTATGGCTATGCAGATGGCAAAGGCGTTGGCGAGTTCAACTATCGTTCCGGCAACATTCCAGAAGAACGATGCAAACTGTCTGATTGCTATTGAGCAGGCGCAGAGACTGCGAGTAAGCCCACTGATGGTTATGCAGAATCTGTATGTGATCCAGGGTAGACCGTCTTGGAGTTCAAAGTTTCTGATTGCGGCAATCAATAATTCCGGTAAATTCGACATGGAATTACAGTTCGAGGAAACCAAAGATAAGGATGGCAAGCCTTATTCGTGTCTTGCTTGGACTACGAAAAATGGTCGTAGAGTTGAGGGTATGAACGTGGACATGGAAATGGCTAAAGCCGAGGGATGGCTTGGTAAGAACGGTAGTAAGTGGAAAACCATGCCACAGTTAATGCTTCGTTACAGAGCGGCATCTTTCTTCTCAAGTCTGAATTGCCCGGAATTGACGATGGGGCTTTATACAAAAGAAGAAATGCAGGACAACGATTTCAAGGAATATCCGATGGAAGATTTACAGGAACAGGTTAAGCATGAAATATCTGAAAACGCAAACACAGAGGATTTCTTTGTTGAGCCGGAAGTTGCAGAAACTGTGGAAGAGCCAAAGATGGCAGATAAACCGGAAAAGGTAGAGACGGAAGTTGTTGAGAATGACAATGATTTGCCGGACTTCATGAAGTAGGAGGATAGAATGAACTTTCCAAAATCTGAATTGAGTAAGCAGGATGCATTGCACCTATGGATTACTTGCCGTTCGGAGTATGCCAAAGAGCAAATGTTCCTTACAAATTACGGAATTGTCTTTTTTGTTATGCGACGTTTAGGCATTCCAGCGTTTGATGAAGATATGTTTCAGATTGGTTCCATTGGACTTCTAAAGGCTATTAACACCTTTGATGCTTCAAAAGGATGTTTTTCTACATATGCTTTTCGACTTGTGACAAATGAACTGCTTATGGAATTCCGGAAAAGTAAAAAATCAGTAAATGCATCATTTTCATTAGATGATAATGTGGATATAGGAAATGGCGAAAGCGTTTCTTATGCTGAAATGATAGCAGATCGTAAGGATTATGAAGAAAATACAGTTAATTCCATGCTTGCTCAACAGATTTTTGAGAAATTGAGTTCGAGAGAACAACGTATTTTTATTATGTTTTTTGTGGAAGGGAAAACGCAACAAGAAATATCTGAAGCACTTGGAATTACACAATCCTATATTTCAAGGATTATTAAAGGAATAGGAAAAATAAAAAAGAAAGGAAGAAAAGCCAAATGAGAGTTATTAGCCAGGACGGCACGATTGATTTGCCGTATGAACAGGTAATTATTCAGCGATTTCAGAAAGATATCTACTTTCTGAATAAGAACCTAATAGGAGTAGAACAACTTGTTGGCGATATGCTTGTTGCTAAATATTCCACGGAAGAAAAAGCAGAAGAAGCCATGGAAGAATTAAGAATGGCTTATGTGTGCCATAATCTTGTAAAGATGGGGCAGACACCGCCAGATGGAATTGACGAAAAACTCACTATGGGTTTGAGTGGAGTATTTGAGTTTCCGGCGGATGAAGAATTGGAGTAGCATATGGAAGTTATATCATTTTTAGAATCCGTACAGAAAGGCATGGAAGATAACATTTACAACTTTTGCAAAGATGGGAAATGTAGCCAATGCGGTAACTGCTGTTCCAATCTTTTACCAATGAGCAGAAAAGAAGTAGATACCATTCGCAGATATATTCGTAAGAACCATATCAAAGAGTGCAAACATCTTCTTCCCACTGCGAATAGAACGTATGATATGACATGCCCTTTTCTTGATACGGATAAGAGTTGCGAGAAATGCAGAATCTATCCGGTTCGACCAGAAATTTGCAAGCAATTTATCTGTGACAATGAGCAGAGAGCAAAGCACAATAGGGAATTGTTGGGACAGGCGAGACAGATTATTGATGTGAGGAGTGAGTTCTTTAATGAGACTTAAAGTTTTAGGTTCTGGTTCATCCGGCAACTGCTATATTCTGGAAAATGAAAGCGAAGCGTTGATTATTGAAGCAGGGTTGCCGTTTATGGAAGTTAAGAAAGCATTGAATTTCAATGTGATGAAGATTGTTGGAGTGGTTGTGAGCCATATTCACGGAGACCACGCAAAGTACATACCAGAGTATAAAAAAGCTGGAATCCCAGTATTTCAGCCTTATGAGGATTACTATATGAAACGCAAGTATGGAAATTTTAAGGTATTTCCTTTTTCATTAGTACACGATGTAGAATGCTATGGATTTTGGATCTGGCACACGGAAATCGGGAGACTTGTTTATGCATCAGACACGGAATATGTCAGGTGGAGGTTCTATAAAACCACCCACTTATTGGTGGAAACCAACTATGATATGCAGTTCGTTGACAGGGACGAGCCAAACTACGAACACCGCCTACGAGGTCACATGAGCCTTGATACGGCACTTAAATTTATTTCTACTAACGATAACCCGGCATTAAGAAATGTCGTTCTAATTCACTTATCAGATAAAAGCGGAGATCCCGCACTATTCAAACAAAAGACAGAAGAAACAGTTAAATATGGATCAGATGTTTACGTGGCGGAACGTGGATTAGAGGTCGATATGAACCTTTACCCGTTTTAAGGAAGCGAGGAATAAGTGAATGAATAAAGTGATTTTAATGGGAAGATGCACCAAAGACCCGGAAGTAAGATGGTCGCAGGGCGAGAAGTCAACAGCTATCGGTAGAATTACTCTGGCGGTTGACCGGAAATTTAAGCAGGATGGACAGCCAACGGCAGATTTTATCAATTGTCTTGCGTTTGGTAAAAGAGCAGAGTTTCTTGAAAAATATTGCAAAAAGGGAACAAAGCTTGTAATTGAAGGAAGCTGGCAGACCGGAAGTTACACCAACAAAGACGGTAATAAGGTGTACACCAATGAGTGTTTGATCGAAAGCTGTGAATTTGCAGAGAGCAAACAGGCTTCGCAGGACAACGGAAGTTACAAACCGCAGCCTATGACAGATTCGGATGGTTTTATGACTATTCCAGATGGAATTGAGGAAGAGTTGCCTTTTACATAAAAACTGATCTGGATAAGCTAATACAGTAAGAAGGGAGATATGTATGTTATTGATCGAGGACAAAGGTCAGAAAGAGGGTCAGCACATACTTAAGAATCGCTATTTTGATCGTAATGACATAGAGGTGCTACGAGCACCTCTTCCAGTTGGAGATTACGTTATCGCGGAAGGAACCGTTCTTGACGTTATAAGACGAAAGTCAGCAAGAAAGATGGAAGTTAAGAAGATGGACTTTATTGGAAGCTACAAGGTTGCCGTAGATACTAAGAAGGACATGCAGGAGATTACGGGAAACGTATGCGGAAAACAGCATCCAAGGTTCCGAGACGAGTGTATTTTGGCGCAGAACAACAATATAGCACTGTATGTTTTGGTTGAGAACACGGATGGAATAAAAACTATTGAAGACGTTTTTCGTTGGCACAATCCAAGGCTTGAGAGATACAACAAGATAAAGTACATGCACGGCATTGGAAAGTGGTTGAATGTACCGCTTCCAAAGGCACCGCCAACAAGCGGGGAAGTCCTTGGAAAAGCAATGCTGACAATGCAGCTTAAGTACGGCGTGGAATTTGTTTTTTGCAGACCGGAAGATGCAGGATCGCGTGTCATTGAGCTTTTGGAAGTAGAAAAGTGATAATTTTTTGGAACTTGAAGGAGATATTATGGCAAGTAAGCGGATGTTTCGTATAGATTTAGTGACGTCAGATGCTTTTCTTGACATGCCGCTCACAGCGCAGGGATTGTTTTTTCATTTATGCATACGGGCAGATGACGACGGTTTTGTTGATTGCGCCAATAAAACAGTAAGAGAGTGCCAGGCTTCAAAGGAAGACTTGCAAATTCTCATTGACAAACATTATGTTCTTACTTTTCCAGGATCTAATGTTATTGTCATAAAACATTGGAAATTACATAACTGCATTCAAAAAGACCGTTATAAGCCAACCAATTATGCAGAAGAAAAATCAATGCTTTATACGAAAAGAAATGGCGCATACACATTCGATGCTTCAAAAAATTTTTCCGGAGTGAATGCAATAAGGAGCGCAGGAAGCTCGCCGGGGAAAGAAGTGGAAGCGTGCATACCGTCATTGGTGGAAGTGGCTGATTATTGCCGTAAGAGGAAGAATGGTGTTAGCGCAGAATCATTTATTGATTACTACAAATCAATAGGTTGGAAACGTAATGGAGAAATAATAACCGACTGGAAAGCCGCATTAAGGAGTTGGGAGAAGCAGGAGAAAGAGAGTAACCCAAGATCAAAAAACAAATTTAATAACTTTCATCAGAGATCTTATGACTATGATGAATTAGAAAAAACTTTGGTGGAAACAAATGTTAGGGAAGGGCGTGATAAGAAATGATGGAGATGGGCGAATGCGAAATTTGCAACAGGTACCGACATGCAAAGCATAAAGGTGAACAGTTGGAGATTCTTGCGGAACTAAACGACGTCCCAAGGCGCAAAATTATTGGAATTTTATTGGAAAACGGAGAAAATGTAAAACTTCCAATAAGAACAAGGGGAAGAAAACGCAATACGGATTTTACAGAAAAAGAATACCAGAAAGCATTACTTAATAGGCTTGATGAATTGGATGGTCAAATTTCTGATCGTGAAAATGAATTCAAAGATATATGCACAGTCCTTTTTGGAACTCGATTCGATTGAGATGAAAAGAAAGGAGAACTGATTCATGAGAAATAAAGATGAAGAACTTAGGCGAGAGGGAATGGCATATGCTCTGCGAATTGCAAAGGAGAAGGGAATTGACTCTCTGGAAGAAGAGTGCCGATTTCGCGGCGCAACAAAATTACCACTTGCGCTACCCAAGAATGCAATAGATGAATGCGTCAGCAAGATTAAATTAAATACCATAGACACGGTAACGATTTTGTCTGCAATGGTTTTGCACGATGAGTTTGACTTTGGTAAAAGCCGCATACAGAGATTTGTTGATCGCTTCAATAAAAAGGCAGAATGCATCATGGATGATTATGCTACATGGGAAGATCAGATACAGATCTTGAAAGAAGAGTGTGGGTTGGATTTTAAAATTCGCAGAAATGACACTGATGTGAAAGTGAGATAAAGGTATGAAAGAAAAAAAACGCAACGATAGCGGCGACGCGCTTAAGAGATTCAGAGAGGTGCCGTATCAGTTAAGATACAGGAGGGAGTGGGAACATGATTGAATGCATGAAGAATATGGCGAAGCGCCCGGAGTTTGGACGGTGGATTCCGGTAAGTGAGAGGTTGCCGGAAGATTGCGTCCCGGTCAACATTACATATGTGAATCATAATCCGGAATCTTATTACGCGAACATCAAAGATGTACCGTTTACGGCAACAGGGGTGCATTACTCGGACGCATGGTACTGGTGGTCAACGACTTTCACTGATTATCTTGCAGAATACGGCAGATGTGATGTTGATATGGTCGATACCGATGTCGAGATAATAGCGTGGATGCCGCTGCCGAAACCATACAGAGAAAGCGAGGCATGATATGAAAGAAGAAACGAAGATGGAGATAAGCGCGGCACTAACGCTATTAAAAAACACACTGATAAAAAATGGTGTAAGCATTGCACTTGCCGGAAGTGAAGATGCTGGGGAAGATGATGGTCGCATTCTGTTTTTTGATACGGATGAATATTACAGAACCGGAAAAATGGATGGAGTATCAGTAAAAACCGTGGATTTAGTGAGGTAGAAATATGAAAAATGGAATACATCCTGATGGATACATAGTTGAAAAGAAAAGGACCAATGCAGACCGGATCCGAAACATGACGGATGAGGAACTGGCAAAATGGTTTGATGCTGTGACGAAAGACGTACTTGGTGGAAGCACTTGGAATAAAAAAGGATGGCTTAAATGGCTTCGGGCAGAAAGTGAGGAATAGCATGGAGAGATTAACAGAAAGGAATCCATTATGGATTGATGATGAACTGTGGGAAAGGGTATGTGAACCGGATTGCGAGGAAATAGATGCCGTATATCGGAAACTCAAAGACTACGAGGATGCCGAGGAGCAGGGATTGCTTCTGCGGTTGCCGTGCAAGGTGCGAGATACCGTATGGGTAGTTACTTCTCCGTTTAATGTGTTTGATGGCATTGAATATGATGAAAATATGAAAGATGAAGTGTATGAAGCTTTTATTTCTAGTGTAACTTTCTATGAATGCGGGGAGCAATATAGAATTTATGCAAAAGCAACAAATCACTTTATCGGAGCGTATTTTAGAAAATGCGATTTTGGGAAAACCGTATTCCTTACAAAAGAGGAAGCCGAAGCCAAGCTGAAAGAAATGGAGGGCGCAAATGGAGAGTAGATATTTATATCGCGGAAAGCGGATTGATAACGGAGAATGGGTACAAGGAAATCTTATACGGTCAAGTGATGCCGAAGATGGTTATGAAGCAATTATCATTCCAACAAATGATAGCAATATGTATACAAAAGGTGGGAGTAGAGGAGATTTAGGATTTGAAAATTGGCACAGGGTAAATGAAACTACCATCTGCCAGTGCACCGGATATGAGGGAATCTATGAGAAAGATATCTTCCGGTGCGAAGATGAAGATTACGTTATCAAATGGTCAGATGATTCGTTGAGTTGGGAAGCCGTATCCCTGTTTACTGACGTAAGTGTTTCCTTAGCAGAGCTCAATCCGGATTATATAGATGTTATTGGAAACGAGATTGATAACCCGGAACTGTTGAAGGTGTAGAATGCCGAGAACCATAGCGTATAGAGCGGGAGGATTTACAAATTGTGGAATCGGTTACACAAAATTCAGTCAGGAGGAATTGGCAGAAATGAAAGATAGAGTCATGACGGAGAGTGAATCAATAACAAAAAAATATTGCAGTACATGTAAATACTACGCTGAATATGAGGGCGTTTGTTGCAATGGAGACAGTGAACACTGTGCAGATTTCCGTGGACTGGATGATACATGTGAGAAATGGAAGGAAAACGAAGAATGAATGAAGAACTTAAGCCATGCCCGTTCTGCGGAGGAAAAGCAAGCATGAATTACGAACGTATACAGGGAGAACATAAAGGATTTTGGGCACAGATTATCTGCAATAATTGCCACGGAAGAAGCGGTGGAATATGGGCGGGTTCTTATAATGCCGCAGAGAAAAAAGAAGTAGAAGCATGGAACAGGAGGGCGAACGATGAGACTGATTGATGCAGATGCACTAAAGAAAGATTTAAAATCGGTTACTTTAAGCAATGGAACTTTAGTAAATACAAATGCAGTATTGTATTTACTAGAAGAATATCCGACGGCTTATGATGTAGACAAGGTTGTGGAGCAGTTGGAAAATGAGAGAAAGTTTTGGGAGAATGCATACAACAGGAATTTGGGAAAAGAGAAAGCAAGAAGTTATGAGCACGCAATCGAGATTGTGGAAGGCGGTGGAGTAGATGGCAATTAAACCGATTTTATTCAATACCGAGATGGTTCGGGCAATTCTGGACGGACGGAAGACCTGCACCCGTAGATTGATAAAGCCACAGCCGGATAAAAAGCATATATATCCACTTGGTTTTGTTACCGACAGTACAGAAAAGAAAGAGGTAGGATGCTTTGGATTTGCCGCTAATGAATATGGTGGCTCTATTCAATACGTTAAGCCGCCGTATAGGTATGCACCGGGAGATATCCTGTATGTTCGGGAGACATGGAAAAAGGCGCCGAACGGATACTATTACTACGAAGATTGGCAAAGAAATGACATTGCCGATGTTACAAAGTGGAAACCATCCATCCACATGCCGAAAGAAGCGGCGCGTATCTGGCTTAAGGTTACGAATGTGAGAGTGGAGCGGTTGCAGGATATAACACCAAAGGGGGCAGAAAGCGAAGGTGTTGGAAACCTTTTCTATGATGATATCGGATACGGTGAAAAAAATTATGGAACAGAAGTAGACACAGAGTACGGGATTGCAAAGGAGCAATTTGCTTGGCTGTGGGAATCAACCATCAAGAAATCTGACCTTGACCAGCACGGCTGGGATGCAAACCCGTGGGTGTGGGTAATCGAATTTGAGCGGTGCGAGAAACCGGAAGGAGTGTGAGGTATGGCTAAAGCCGTATTAGTAATAGATATGCCGGAACGATGTACTAAATGTCCTTTGTTGCTTACAATTCCGCAGAAAAGCGGGCTTGCACTTTGCCTTGCCAGACCAACGAACGGACAGGAAGAATATAATCCGAAGAACGAAAAAACATGGAGACCAGATTGGTGTCCACTCAGGGAACTGCCGGAGAGATCAGATCATCCAGAGCATTGCGACAATGGAAGATTCGATGCAGGGTGGAACGCTTGTTTAGATGCCATAGAGGGAGGTGTGCATGAGCAAGAGCAGAGCGAGTAAGCTGAACGGGAAAAGTGCGAAGAGGAGCGGGATGCGCTACAGGAAAAAGTAGACACACTAACGCATCATATTAAAGAACTTATAAATCAGTATTATCAGCGTTACATAAAGACGGAAGAGATTATTCCGGAATTAGAAAAATTGATATGAAAGGAGCCGGGACCTATCCGGATAAAAGGCGCGCCGGGTTCCTTTGAGAGAAAATGAAAACAAAATGTGAAATTTACAGAGATTCTATGCAGAATTACAAAAAGTACGCGATACCGTCGGCACAGCTTATTATTGCCGATGTACCTTACAACGTAGGGAAGAATTTCTACGGCAGCAATCCGATGTGGTACAACGGTGGAGACAATAAAAACGGAGAGAGTAAGCTTGCGGGTAAAGCGGCGTTCAATTCAGATTTTAACTTCAACCTGTATGAATATTTCCATTTCTGCAGCAAGATGCTTAAGAAAGAACCGAAGAAAGCCGGAACTAGAGGGCGAAGTTCTGACGCGCCGTGCATGATCGTGTTCTGCGCCTTTGAGCAGATGCAGACATTGATTGCGGCGGCAAAGAAGCATGGATTTGAGCATTACATACCGCTTGTGTTTGTAAAAAATTACAGTCCACAGGTGCTCAAAGCCAATATGCGAGTTGTAGGCGCTACGGAATATGCGCTTGTGTTTTACCGGGACAGGCTGCCGAAGTTTCGGAATGGTGCAAAGTTCGATGAAGATGGAAAAACAATTCGAGGAACAGGAAAAATGATCTTTAACTGGTTTACCTGGGAGAAAGATGGCAAAGATATTCCAAAAATCCACCCGGCACAGAAGCCAGTATCTGTTTTAAAAAAGCTAATAGAGATATTTACAGATCCCGGTGATGTGGTAATTGATCCATGTTGTGGAAGCGGTAGCACATTAAGAGCGGCGGCGGAACTTGAAAGAAATGCGTATGGATTTGAGATTGACCGCAATTTTTATACAGGAGCAAAAGAGAAAATGCTTGTGTTCGAAACTGATAATCAGATTAGTTTCGAGGATATTCCAGGGGTGATGCCATGATTAACGGAGAACTGATCGTTGACAATTTCGCCGGTGGCGGTGGTGCTTCCACCGGTATAGAGTTAGCAACTGGATACAGCGTTGATATTGCAATCAACCATGATCCGGAAGCCATCCGGATGCACAAGGCGAATCATCCGAATACCAAGCACTACTGTGAGAATGTGTGGGCGGTGGATCCGGTAAAAGCCTGCGGCGGTCATCCGGTGGCTCTTGCTTGGTTTAGCCCGGACTGTAAGCACTTTTCAAAGGCAAAAGGTGGAAAGCCAAAGGATAAAAACATTCGCGGTCTTGCATGGGTAGCCTGCCGATGGGCAGGATTGGTACGACCGAGAGTAATCATGCTGGAGAACGTGGAAGAGTTCAAGACATGGGGACCATTAAACAGGCGACATCATCCAATCAAGAGCAAGCAGGGCAAGACATTCGAGCGATTTGTGCAACAGCTTATGGATCTGGGATACGAAGTGCAATTCCGTGAGCTGATTGCCGCTGACTACGGAGCACCTACCATGAGAAAAAGATTTTTCATGGTTGCACGATGTGACGGCAAGCCTATCGTCTGGCCAGAGCCGACACACGGACCGTCAGACAGCGAAGCGGTTAAGGAAGGACTTGTCAAACCTTATGTTGGAGCATACACGCAACTTGACTTTTCACTTCCATGTCCGTCCATCTTTGACACATCGGAAGAGATCAAGAAAAAGTACGGAATCAGGGCGGTACGTCCGTTGGCGCCGAAGACAATGGAAAGGATCGCAAGAGGATTAAAAAAGTTCGTCCTCGACAATCCGGAGCCGTTTATTATCCAATGTAATCATGGTGGAGAGCGCAGACCGAACGATATTCGGAAGCCAATGCCGACCATCACTGGAAAGCATGGGTATGGAATTGTGGAGCCGACGTTAGCACCTTATATGGGGACAAATACAACGAATCATCCGGGTGGAAAATGCAAAGATCCGATACATACGATCACCACAGGTAATCAACAATGCCTTATTAGCCCGACGCTTATCCAATACCATTCTGAAACGGCGCAGGGAGAAGTTCGGGGACAGACGATTGAAGATCCTATAATGACGGTGGACGGATCGAACAGATATGGACTGGTCAAATCATTTTTGAGTAAGTTCTATAAGTCTGGAATCGGACAGGACGAAAGAGAGCCACTACATACAATCACAACATCAGCCGGACATTTTGGCGAGGTCAGAGCATTTTTGATTAAATATTATGGGGATGCAACCGGGCAGGACATAGAGAAGCCGTTAGATACAGTGACAACAAAAGACAGATTCGGACTTGTGACGATTGAGGGTGTTGATTATCAAATTGTTGATATTGGGTTACGAATGCTGGAGCCGAGAGAGTTGTATGGATGCCAGGGATTCCCGGATGATTATATAATTGACCATGACTATACTGGCAAGACGTATCCGCGGAGCGAACAGGTGCGCCGCTGCGGCAATGCAGTGTGTCCGCCGATACCGGCAGCATTAGTCAGAGCAAATCTTCCGGAATTGTGCGTTGCAGAACGTATGCCGAACATGAGGATTGGACCAGAGCAGACCGGACAACTCCGGTTTGCATGAGAAGTTATAGCTCCTCCAGCAGTAATGCGGCGGGGCGGAAAGAGAGGGAAAGATGAAGTATACAGTAGAAACAACGGAAAACGGTGTTAATGAGACACTGGAATTGAATGGAACAATTTACAAAAAGGAGTGGTTAAGAAGAGAAAACGGTCTTCTTGAGTGCTCACAGAAAGATTTTCGGGCGCAGATGGAAGCGGATGGTTACTCGGGAGAACTTGTTGCGAAAGTCGATGAAATATTTGATGGATTTTTAGCAGACGCTGTGGACGAAATGAGAGAGTATCTTGGCTAAACCATGCTGGCGCGGATCATGACTAATGCAGACGGGACACCGAAGATTTGGCAGGGAGAAGAATAAAATATTGGAGGATATTGGCTTATGAAGTTTTCAAAACTGACTAAGCCAGAGCTTGAAGTAATTATTGAAAACGCCAATTTTACGGAGCAGGAAGAGGAAATATTTTCTCTTCTTGCCCGTGGATTTATACCAAAAGAAATATCAATGAAAATTTGTATTCCGCTAAGAACAGTAGAAAGGCGTATCTTTGATATAAAGCAAAAAGTCAAGAGATTGGAAGGTGATTTAAACGGAAAATCTTTCTAAAAGTGAATTGTTGAATTTTGCCATTGAAAATGGTATTATCGACATAGACACCATTCAGAAAAAAATTGAGATGAACGAAAGGAAGAAATTTATTGAAAAACACAATTATAGCATTTGGGAAGGAAAAGACGGTAAGTTTTACACATATTTGCCCGATGAAGAAAGCCAGAGAGGGAAAAAACTTGTAAAAAGAACATCTGAAAAGGCGATAGAAGACGAAATAGTGAAGTTTTATAAAGCCATGGAAGATGAACCGACAATCAGCCAAGTATATTCTAGCTGGATTTCTGAAAAATTGGAATATGGTGAAATAACAAGGCAGACAAAGGACAAGTACGAAACGAATTTTAAAAGATTTTTTGAAAATGATTATTTGCCGATTGCAAATAGAAAAATCCGGTATATTGACGAAGAAATATTGGAATCATTCATAAAAACAGCTATTTCAAAGCTGGAACTTACGCAGAAAGCGTACTCCGATATGCGGATATTGATTAACGGAATTTTCAAATACGCAAAGAAAAAACATTATACCAGCTTAAGCATAACCAGTTTCATGGGTGATTTGGAAATTTCGGAAAAGTCATTTAAAAGGAATCATAAGTCTGACAACGAATTAGTTTTTTCTAAGGATGAAGAGCTTTTGATTGAACAATTCATAATGGAAGACCAACCCACATTGATTGAGCTTGGAATTATCCTGGCATTTAAAACAGGATTGAGGGTTGGAGAAATATCTACTCTTTCATGGTCAGACATCGGAGAAAATAAGATACATATATCAAAGACAGAAATAAGATACCGTGATGACAGTGGAAAATATGTGTTTGATGTTCAGAATTTTCCAAAGAGCGATGCCGGATTTAGAGATGTTATAATTACCGAAGATACCAATGAACTTATGAGAAAAATAAAAATGCTTAACCCTTTTGGAGAATATATTTTTATGAAAAACGGTAAAAGGATAAAAGGACAAGCATTTACAAGACGTTTATATGTGATCTGCGATAAGGTTAAAATTGGTGAGCGCTCAATTCATAAGGCGAGAAAGACATATGCTACAAAGCTTATAGATGGAAATGTTCCAGAGTCAGTAATAAAAACTCAAATGGGTCACACTGACATTAGAACAACGCTTGACCATTATTATTTTAATAATAAAACAGAGAGTGAGATGCAAGAATACATTGCGAAAGCACTATCAATGTAAAAGGTAACACGAGGTAACACCTTTTGGTGTAAAGAAACCTAGTATTTATGCGGGTTTGCGGGGTTTGATACCGAGTTCAAATCTCCCTTCCGCTACTATTTTTTTAAAATTGAAAACCTTGTGAAGCCTTGATTTTACTGTAAGAAAGGAGATTTTGAATGGTGTCTTTTCTGAAAGTAAAAATCAAAGGTAACACCAAAGGTAACACGAACAAACGTACGAACGCTTAAGGCGTTCTTTTTTTATTGCAATTTTGGCGGTGATACGGCGGGAAACAGGCATTATTTAGACGGTATTCTGGCGGTTTTACCGTCTTTTTTTATGACACAATATAAGCAAAGGGAGGGATGATAATGTTTTCTGACGATGTCCTTGAGAAAATTTTTGCCAGAAAAGAGCTGCAGTCGTTAGATCTGTCGACACAATCGGCTATTATACATGCAATTGAAGATGTTTTAGAGGAGGTAGAACAAAATGAACATGAACGGACCGTATCAGACTCCAATTTATAATCAGCCGGTTCAATATGGTCAGCAATATGCACCATACAATCCTTATGTCAATCAGCCTCGCATAGATGCAAACCAAAACTATGCGCAGGCATTGCAACAGGTTCAGCCGCAAATGCCGGTTCAAAATTTAGGCATAAATGGGAAAGTAGTTCCGGCGGTAGAAAACATCACGGCAAACGATGTGCCGATGGATGGAAGCGTGGCGTTTTTCCCAAAGCAGGATATGTCGGAAATATACGCCAAAAGCTGGAACGCAGATGGTACAATTCGTACAATCGTTTTTAAGCCGGTTTTAAATGATATGACTAACAATTTATCGCATGAACCAGAAAAAATGAAATTTGACCTATCAGACGAGTGCACAGGGGCATTTATGGGAAAGTTTGATGAACTGTTTGGGAAAATTGAACAGTTAGAGGAACGCATTGGTAAAATTCCGGTTCCACAGAAAAAAACTTCTCAAATTAAAAAGGAGAGTGAATCCGAATGAATCCGATGCAAATGATTTTGAATCAAATAATAAATTCTCCGCAGATGCAAAACAATCCAATGGCTAAAAATGCCATGCAGATGTATCAAAGCGGAGATACGGCCGGACTTAAGACAATGGCGGAGAATCTCTGCAAAGAAAGAGGAATTACAGTAGATGAAGCAAAACAAAAGGTTATGAGTATGTTTAATCATTAGTACATTTTGGGTTGCGCGCATAATAACCGGTTATCCCATTTGTAAATAAATCAGATGGAGGTAAACAAAATGTTTAATGGGAACGCATCTCCTAGTCTTGCTGATATTGCAGCAGTGACAGGAAACGGAAGAAACAATGATGGCATGTGGGGCGGCGATGGCTGGTGGGCTATCATTATCTTCGCTATGATCTTTGGCTGGGGCGGCTTTGGCGGCAATGGCTGGGGAGGAAACGGAGGTATGGGGTCAACGGCATCTGCATACACCGACTCTGCAATTCAGCGTGGATTTGACACGCAGGCTATCATCGGGAAGTTAGATGGTATTGCAAATGGTCTCTGTGATGGATTTTACGCACAGAATACCGCCGTTATGAACGGTTTCCATGGTGTAGACAATGCAATCTGCAACCTTGGATATCAGACGCAGCAGGGATTTAATACCACAAACGTAACACTTATGCAGGCACAGAATGCTTTGCAGTCCCAGCTGGCTAATTGCTGCTGTGAGACCAGAGAAGCTATCCAGGGCGTGAACTACAATATGGCGCAGAACACCTGTGCGCTGCAGAACACCATGAACAGCAACACGAGAGACATTATTGACAGTCAGCAGGCAGGAACAAGGGCAATCCTTGATTACCTGTGCCAGGAAAAGATTTCTTCCTTACAGGCAGAAAATAACGACTTAAGAAGAGCCGCTTCACAGGATCGCCAGTCTGCATTGCTCACTACTGCAATGTCGGCACAGACCCAGCAGATCATCAACGCTGTAAATCCAGCTGCAATCCCGGCATATGTTGTGCCAAATCCTAACGCTTATGCGTATGGTTGTGGATGCAACACAGGATGTAGCTGCTAAAAGTAGTTGCTACACAAAATTGAATAATTGAGTATCTTAATTGAGTTTAACTCGATTATGTCTGCTGTGCAGTATTGCTTATAAACACAAAGGGCAGACTATAATGTTTGCCCTTATTTCTATGAAAGAGAGGTATTATTATGGCAGAATTTACAGGAATTGCAATTCAAACTGTCGCGCAGGGAGAAGATGTGGCATTTACAGAAACTCCGGTATGTGCAACAAAATGCATTGTTCATAGACAGGGAAGTGGCATTGTTAAATTAAGAGGACTTACAAATCAGTGCCGGGCAAGATTTTTGGTATCTTATTCCGGAAACATTCAAATTCCTACAGGTGGAACAGTTGAAGCTATTTCACTGTCTATTGCAATTGACGGAGAACCGTTGCAGTCAACTCGAATGATTGTTACACCGGCGGCAGTTGAAAACTTCTTTAACGTTTCGGCGCAGGCATATGTGGACGTTCCTCGCGGTTGTTGTGTTACGGTAGCGGTACAGAATACTTCTGCGCAGGCAATCGAGGTTCAGAACAGCAATTTAATTGCAGTCCGGGAAGCGTAAGGAGGGCGGTTTTATGGATATTAAGAGAATGCACGAAATGATCGAAAAACTGTCTGAAAGCGCAGAGTGTGAGTTTGCAAAAGGTATCGAATGTGTAGATACAGAAGAGATGGGAAAAGTCACGGACATGCTTAAAGACCTTGCGGAAGCCATGTATTACCGGACGCTTACAAAATCAATGGACGAATCAGACCCAGAGCAGGTTCTTGATATGTTTGAGCGTTACGGAGACGGCAGACGGTATTATGACCGTTATCGTTATGAAAACGGGAGGTTTGCTCCAAAGGGAAGAGGAACGCGGAGAGGATATGACGAGCCGCCTTACTGGCACATGACACCGGAAATGTATCACGATATGGAGCATGACCGCGACATTGATCGACCACATGGGCGAATGTATTACACAGAGCCTACAATTGCGGCAGATGGCGGTATGCGTGACCGCAGAGAGGGTAAAAGCGGAATGAGCCGTAAATCCTACATGGAAAGCAAAGAACTCCATAGAGGAAATACGCCAGAAGACAAGGATGCAAAAATGCGTGACCTTGAAAAGTACATGAAAGAGCTTTCGGAGGATATGGCGGAACTTATCTCCGATATGACGCCGGAAGAGCGCACAATGACAAAAAGCAAGCTGTCAACGCTTGTTTCCAAAATGTAATGGCAGGGGCAGGAATGCCCCTGTTTGTTTGAACATTGACAACTGAATATCAGCTAGTGATTTGTGGATTTGGAAATTTTTAAAAAAAGTATTGACTTTTTGTGCGTACTATTATATATTAAACGTGCGTACAGAAAGAAGGTGCTGAGAATGTCTCCACGCACAGGCAGACCTAAAGTTGACAATCCTATGAATGAAAGACTTTATGTTCGAGTATCGAAGCAAGAAAAAGATGAAATTATGAAATTTTCATCAGAAAGTGGATATTCCATATTAGAACTTATAAGGGCGGGGATTGAAAAGCTAAAAGGTCAAAAAAAATAAGAAGTTGCCACGCTACCAACGAAAACAACTTCTTATCAACCGAGATAACTCTCTGTGAAATATTTTATCATAGAGAGTATCTCTTTTCAAGAAAAAATTGAAAGGAAGGAAAAATCTATGAGAAGCATTGAAGAAATTGTAAGAACGATACTTAATAGTGACGCGTTGATGGAGAAAGTGAATCATGTTGTGGAAATCGAGAGGATGAAGTATAACCGTGG
>OGYO01000644.1_pt1 | contig 18276 bp, 19 predicted proteins | sample 1576561 | NCBI WGS metagenome assembly OGYO01 (sample SAMEA3541507, study PRJEB24748) | human gut metagenome | biome: human gut; feature: human-associated habitat; material: faeces | place: China | collected 2012 | reverse complement strand
GTACAAAAGAATGGTCAAGTTTTGGGGAAAGCTGTTCCTCATCAACTTCGTCCTCGGCGTCGTGACCGGGATCACCCTCGAATTCCAGTTCGGGACCAACTGGTCTCGCTACTCGGAATATGTGGGCGACATCTTCGGCTCGCTGCTGGCCATCGAAGCCACGGCCGCCTTCTTCCTTGAGTCCACCTTCCTTGCGGTGTGGGCGTTCGGCTGGGAGCGCGTGAGCAAGAAGGTCCACCTGACCGCGATCTGGCTCGTGGCCATCGCCTCGAACCTGTCCGCCCTGTGGATCATCCTCGCCAACGGCTGGATGCAGAACCCCGTCGGCTACGTCATCAAGAACGGCCGCGCCGAGCTGTCCAGCTTCTTTGATGTCGTGACCAACCCCTTCGCATGGAGCCAGTATTTCCATACGATTTTCGCCGCATGGATGCTCGGCGGCTTCTTTGTGCTCGGCGTCTCCTCGTGGCACCTGCTCCGCAAGAACGAGCTGGATCTGTTCAAGCGTTCCGTGCGCATCGCCGCGCCCTTCACCCTGATCCTCGTCCTGCTGCTCGGCCTTCAGGGCCACCATCACGCGCAGATCGTCGCGGAAATGCAGCCCGCCAAGCTCGCCGCCATGGAATCCCACTGGGAAACCGGCACCCACGTCCCCATGTATCTCCTCACATGGCCTGATCAGGCCAACCGCACCAACAGCATTCAGGCCCTGCCCATCCCGAGCCTGCTGAGCCTGCTGGCCTTCAATTCCCCGAGCGCGGAAGTGAAGGGCCTCGACGCCTTCCCCGCCGACGACATTCCTCCAGTCCTTCCCACCTTCCTCTCCTTCCGCTTCATGGTAGCCTGTGCGGGCCTCTTCGTGTTGCTGGCCATCGCCGCGTGGTGGTGGAGGAAGGATCTCGAAAACCATCCCCTGCTCATGAAGGCGCTGATCTACGTGATCCCCCTGCCCTACCTCGGGATCATGGCCGGTTGGGCCGTGGCCGAAATAGGCCGCCAGCCGTGGATTGTTTATGGCCTCATGCGGACCTCCGACGCCGTGTCGCCGGTCCCGACGTCCTCTGTAGGGCTCTCGCTCGCGGCTTTCATCGTCATCTACACCTTCCTCGGCATTCTGGACATCTACCTGCTCCGCAAGTATGCCAAGAAGGGCCCGGAAGCCGCCCCTGAAGCGCAGGCCTAGCCCCGCCATCCCTACCCTAAGAGAGGATTACCAATATGCTTGAAACCACTTGGTTTGTTTTGTGGGGACTGCTCTGGGCGGTCTATTTTGTCCTGGACGGCTTCGACTTCGGCATGGGGACCCTGCTGCCTTTCCTCGCCAAGAACGATGAAGAAAAACGCATCATCTACAACGCTGCCGGCCCCTACTGGGACGCCTTTTCGTAAATGGGGGCCATGGAGAGAATTTTCCATACGCCGTCGCGCTTTTCGACGTGATAGTGCAGGCGCGTATGCGTGGACATATCCACAGTGTCATCGCCCATGGGACAGCGGATCTGGATGGCGGTGATGCATTCGGCGACGGCGCGGTTGCCGTTTTTCCAGATGACGGTATCAAAGACCTTGTGCTTGGCGGGCGCCTTGGAGGCATTCATGCGTTTGGAACCGGCCACGAACTCATCCGGCGTGCCGGTCATCCAAGAGACGACGATCTTGGCGTCGTCATGGTAGAGGGGGCGCATCTCGTCCCACAGCTTGTAGTCGCGGCAATAACGCTCAAACTCAATGAGCTCACGAATGTTGAACTTATCCACTACATCCTCAAGAGTGTTCTGCCCCATTTTGCACTGGTAAAACATAGTTGTCCTCCTGTTTTCTGATTTAAAATAGGTGTTCTGGTCCGTATTGTGCAGAGGGATCCGTGACGGATGTCAACATCGGACGGACCGGTGCAATGCTTTCGTCGATTGACAAGGGCATGTGTCCTTATTAATCGTCGCTTGTGATCGTGCATGATTTTCCCGGAACGCTCGCCTTGTAATTCGACAAAATCGACAAAACAACCTTTGTTCGACGGAATAATTACTATTAAATTATAGCATGAAAAATAGGGCAAAGGAATATAGCTTGAAAATTGAGGTCAAATGACATAAAACCCGTTAAAAAAACTGCCTATAAATAGTCGACGGACCAAAGGCGGCGGAACAAAAAACGTCGAATTGTATACCGTGCAAAAGAGAGGCATGTATCCGCTTGGAACGCTCAAATCCGAAAGAGATACAAATCTGTCTTACTATTTTAAAACGAGAAGGAGAGTACTTGAATATGAACCAGGCTAAGGCTGCCGCACAGGCCAAGTATCCGGTCTCAAAAGTGATCCATTCTGCAATTACGATTTTTCTGATGTTCCTGTTCGGCCGCGTGATCCCGCCCTTCGGCGGTATTACCGAGGTTGGCATGAACGTGCTGGGCGTATTCCTCGGTGTTATCTATGGCTATTGCACCTGTGAGATCGCATGGCCGTCCATCCTCGGCTTTGTCGCTTACGGCCTGTCCGGCGCCGTTACCATGAAGGAAGGCATCCAGGCGATGATGGGCCAGAGCGTAGTGTTTCAGAGCATCTGCGCGTTTCTGGCCGCCGGCGCTCTTTCCGAGTTTGGCTTCAGCAAATGGTTCGTCCGCTGGTCCCTTTCCCGGAAGGTGTTCAAGGGCAAGCCGATCATTTACATTTGGTGCTTCCTGGTCATCTTCGGCCTTTCCGCCGTCGTGATCTACACGGTCCCTCTGCAGGTCCTGCTGTATGCAGTCTGGGCGGATATCGCGGAAAGCTGCGGTTATGAAAAGAATTCCAAATTCGTTTACGCCGGCTTCACCGGCATCATGCTTGCTTGCACGGCCGGTGACAGCCTGATCCCCTATACGTCCTGGAAGCTCGGCCTGGCCGAGACATGGAGCGCGGCGGTCGGCGGCGAGATCAACCTCGTCCTCTTCGGTCTGATGACCACGCTGATCTTCCTCCTTGCGATCACGGCCTATGTGCTGCTGCTCAAGCCGATTTTGAAGGTGGATCTCTCCCGTCTGCAGGCCTATGATACGAACCGCATGCCGGAAGAGACGAAGCACCTCCGCCCCAGAGCCAAGCGCGTGTTCGTCGTTTACATGATCACCGTTATTATCTGCATCGTCGCTACGGCGCTGCCCGCCGGCAACCCGCTCAAGAAGCTCGTGAACAGCAATCTGACCAATGCGGGTATGTATGCCATCTGCGCAGTGATTTTGATGATCCTGCCCAGCGGCGAAGGCGACGGTAAAGCCTGCCTGGACTTCAAGGTTCACGCAAAGAACCTGATCAACTGGAACAGCGTCTTTATGTGCGCTACCTGCATCACGCTGGCCTCCGCGGTGACGAAGGCGGATTACGGCATCAGCGCCTGGCTGAGCGGAGTTTTCCAGCCCCTGTTCGGCAGCAGCAGCAAGTGGGTCACGCTCGTCGTGGCGGCTCTTGTCCCGCTGATCGCAACGCAGATCGGCTCCAACATCGCCTTCGGCAGCGCCATGATCCCCATCGTTGCTCCGTTCGTTATCGCCAGCGGCCTGAATCCGGTCGTCGCCTGCGTGGCCGTCGTGTTCATGGTGCAGCAGGGCTACTGCCTGCCGGGCTCCTCTTCTCCCGCTGCGATCTACCATTCGCACGATATGATCCCGGACATGAAGGAAAGAGTCAAATTCGCCGGCTTTGGCACGCTGCTTATTTTCCTCTCCGGCGTTCTGGTGCTGAGCATTTTCAACTTTATTTTGGGATAATGAGCGCAGGCTGATGGCCCGCACCCGATATGGATGGACCCTTGGATCCATAGAAAGGATTTGGTATAATGAAAAAAATCGCTGTGATCGGCGCAGGCGGCACCGGTGTCGCGCTGAGTGCGATCCTCGCGTCCAAAGGACATGAGGTTTATCTGGCCGATAATTTGAATCAAACGGTAGTGGAAGCTGCGCAGGAAGCCGGAGTTTTGCGTACGAAGGGCACGAAGGTCTGCGAGGGGCGCCCTGCACTCGTCACTTCCAACATTGAGGAGGCGGTCCGGTGCGCGGAGCTCATCGTATGCTGCACGATCTCCAACCGCGATGAGGAGATCGCCCGGACACTTGCACCGGTGGTGACAAAGGATCAGGCTGTTCTGGTGGGCGCCGGCAACGGCGCGACGATCGTGTACCACAAGATTTTTGAAGAGACCGGGAAAGGCGATGTGCTGACCGCCGAGACCGCGGGCAACTTCTTCCCCGCCCGCGTGACGGGCGCGGGGGAGTCTACGATCGGCCTTCCTCTGGCACCGAAGGGCGTGACGTCCTTCCCGCCGCAGCGTGCCGCGGAGGCCGCGGAGCGCTTCGCGGAGGTCTGGGAGCTCAATCCCTGCGGCAGCATGATGGACGCGCTCTTTAACGGCCCGAACCTTATCTGCCACAGCGCGGGCTGCATCCTGAACGCCTCGGCGATCAGCCGCAGCGGCGGAAAGTTCTGCCTCTTTACCGACGGCTTGTCGGAAGGGTTTCTGAACGTTACGGACGCGCTCTGGGAGGAAAAGGCCCGTGTTTATGAGGCCATGGGCTGCAAGCCATCTCCGGCGCCCCGGGGAATGCTGGCGGGCGTTATGGACGTACAGAACGAGGACTACCGCTATTTCCGCCTCATGGACGGCCCCGGCAGTCTGGAGCACCGCTATATCACCGAGGATGTGCCGTATCTCACGTGCTTCTTCGTCTCCGTGGCGCATGCCGCGGGGGTGAAGGTGCCGCTCTTTGAAGGCGTTGTGGGGCTGCTCTCCGCTGCGGCGGGACGCGATTTCACCGCCGAAGGCAGAACGCTCGAAAATCTGGGCTGGGGCTGTCTCAGCCGGGAGGAACTGATCCGGCGCTTCAAAGCCTGATAAGAAACTGCGGAAGACCCGGAGGAAATGCCATGATGACTTTGACAACAAAAATCGTACAGCCTTTTATCGCGACGCTGGAGGAGGCGCTCCACTATAAGGTCACGATCACCGACACCAACGGGTATATCGTCGGCAGCAGTGACCCGGCCCGCCTCAACCAGTTTCATCCTTCCGCCTACGAGATCCTCTGCGAGCGACAGCCCATCGAGAGCTGGGACATTGCCACGGACTCCTATGTGAATGTTCCCGAGGGGGTTCAGCTCGGCTACGGCGAACGGGTGATTTACGACGGGGAGTGCATCGGACTGATCGGTCTGGTGGGTGCGCCGGAGGAGATCAAGCAGAGTATCAAAACCGCGCAGCTCGTACTGCAGCTGATGCTGGACCGGAAAAAGGCAAGCGACGAACTGAAGTTGATTTCCAAGGATAAAAAGGCATTCCTTCTGCGGCTGCTGCAGGGACAGTACGGCAGTCCGGAATGGATCAAGGAACGAGCGGACACCTATAAGATTGATCTGTCCCGTCCGCGCTACGTGCTGACGGTGCAGATCAATCTCGAGAAATTCGATGAAAAGAGCCCGCTGGAGCTTTCCCAAATCAAGGAAACGATGCACCGGGCGATCCGAAGCATTTTTTTCGAGCAGGAGGATCTGCTCTATGAATATGATACCGGGGAGACCGTGCTGCTGACGGCCGGAAAGCATTCGGATGCTTCGCAGCGCCGGCGGCAGATCGAAAAGGCGGCGGTGCGGCTGTATGCCGAGCTGCGGGAGCAATGCAAGGTGTCGGCGCTGATTGGCGTCAGCGAGGAATGCGGCGATTATACCGGCATCCCTCTGGCGTTGCGTCAGGGCCGGATGGCCGCAGAGATCGGAGCCAAGACCGAGAACGGAGAGGGACTGTATTTTTACAGCCAGATGCGGCTGGGCCGAATTGTAGCGAGCTTTTCTCCGGAGATCCGCCCGATTCTCCAGCGCGATATTCTGAGCAAGCTGCTCGAAAATCACGCAGACAGCCTGCTGGAAACACTGTTCTCTTATTTTGAAATGAACGGGAACGTATCCCAGACGGCGGAGAAGCTCTTTATTCACCGGAACACTTTGCAGTACCGCTTTCGCAAGATCAAGGAGATCACCGGCTTTGATATTTATCATATCGACGATCTCGTCCAGCTGCGGCTGGCCGTACTTCAGTACCGGTATTTCGGAATTTGAAATGTAAGTTTTTTTGTACTTAAAAAAGGAGACTATTATGGGATATCGTGTAAACGCAAAAGATATTACGACCAATTATACACAGACACTGGCCGAGTTCACGGCAAATCTGAAATATGAAGACATCCCCGAGGACGTGCGGGAGCGCGCCAAGCATCTTGCTATGCAGACGATCGGCGTGGCGCTGGGCACCAAGGGAATGAAGCTTTCCAATGACGCGATCGCCATCGGAAAGTCCTGCGGCGTCGGCGAGCCGGAAGCGACGCTCTGGGTAGACGGCGGCAAGGTCAGCATGAGCAGTGCAGTGTTTACCAACAGCACGCTGGCCGACGCTCTCGACTGGGAGGATTGCGCCTGGACGGGCCATCCTTCCGCCGGCGTCATCCCTGTGTCGTGGGCTGCCGCCGAGGGCTTCCACCGCTCCGGTAAGGAGCTGATCACCGCGATCGTCGCGGCGTATGAGGTGTATACCCGCATCGCCATGGTTGTGCAGCCTCCGGAGGATGAGGACGTGTTCAAGGGCTGGGGCCTGACGTCTTGGCAGGTGTTTGCCGGTGTGGCGCCCGCGGCCCGGCTCATGGGGCTGACGCCGGATCAGATCAACCAGGCCTTCGGCTTCGGCGTGCTGTGCTGCCCGGTGCAGAGCAACCTGCATCATATCACCATGTCCGATGCGTACCACTATGAGCACGGCTTCCGCGCCAAGGACGGCATTCTGGCGGCCCTGACGGCCAAGGCCGGCGTGGAAAACTACATGGACTGCTTCGATGATACCTATTCCTTCGACTATCACATGACCCGCGAGCCCAAGCGCGACTGGTACACCAAGGAGCTCGGCAGCCGCTGGCTGACCAAGGAAGTCCTGGTAAAGCACTGGCCGGCTAACATGTGGCTCCAGACGCCCATTGAGCTGGTCCACAATATCACCACGAAGAACGGCATCAAGCCCGAAGACATTGAAGAGATCGTTCTCGACCCGCCGACGCTCGGCCGCATGTTCTTCGATCCGGCCGGCTTCAATTCCCTGACGCAGGCGCAGTTCAGCGGTCCTTACATGATCGCCATGTATCTGCTCAACCCCGTGCCCGGTCCCAACTGGTTCGATCTCTCCATGCTGCGCGACCCGAAAGTCCTCGAGCTGGCCGCAAAGGTCAAACCCGGCAAGAGCAGCCCGGATATCATCAACCTCTGCTTCAAGGGCTTCCAGCGCGGCGAATTCCCGATGAAGACCGTGACCATCACCACGAAGGACGGAAAGACCTATTCCGAGAGCATGGACTGCCATCCCGGCCATCCCAGAAACATGATGAGCCATGAGGAGTTCTGCGACCGCTTCCGCATCGAGGCCGCGCCCACGCTGGATGCGGACAAGATCGAAAAGGCAATCGAGGCCCTGTCTCATCTGGAGGACTGCGAGGATGTGGCCGAGCTCGGCTGGATCTTCTCCGAATAAAACACAAACAGAGAAAGGATAACGTATGTACTACGGATGGCGAGCGAAACTCGGCGTGATCACGCCGGCCAACGGCACCTCCATGGAAATGGAATTTCATGAATATGTGCCGGACGGCGTGGCGGTCATGACCCAGCGGATCCTGTTTGAAAAGGTCGATAAAGAAGGCCTGTCCGCTCTTGCGGGACGGAGCGTTGAAGCGGCACAGATTCTCTCTTCCGCGAAGCCGGACATTCTGCTGTTCGGCTGCACGACCGGCAGCCTGATCCAGGGGCTCGGCTATGACGCAAAGCTGATCGCTCAGCTGGAAAAAGCGGCGCATATCCCGGCGGTAACGACGTCCACGGCGCTTGTGGCAGCCCTGAAAGCCATGAGCATCCGCAAGCTGGTCATCGCAACGCCGTACTCCGACAGTGTCAACCAGGCGGAAAAGCAGTTTTTGGAAGACAGCGGATATGAAGTGCTGGATATCCGCGGACTGGGCTATACGGACCCAAACTGCATGCCGCGCACAACAACGGCGGAGATGTACCGCCTGGCAAAGGAGCTGCCGGTGGCGAATGCGGACGCCGTGTTCGTAAGCTGTACCGGGATCCAGGTCATGGATGGGATCGCGGCGATGGAAGCGGATTTCCAAAAGCCGGTCCTGACGAGCAACCAGGTCTCGCTCTGGTACACGCTTCAGAAGCTCGGCATCCATGAAAGCAATGCGCCGGGCAGCCTTTTCCGGCTGCTGTAACGGCGTGAACGACGTTTTTCTTCCTGCAAACAGAACCTAAAGCAACATGGACGGTATAAAGTCATGAACGATTTTGTGCCGTCCTTTTTTTCTGCAAAAGGCATAATTGACGTTTATTCCGGGAAAGAGGATGCTGCCGCCGGCCGGCCGTGGGAGAACGGTAAATTGACGAATCGGGCAGAATATGCGATAATAAACGAACATCGGGTTTTCAAATGATTTTACTTATGAGAAGGCGGGGTGGCGTTTTGGACCGTTATGCGCCGATGTCGGATGAAGAGCTTGTAGCGCTGGCCGCCGCGGGAGACCGTCTTGCGGAAGAACACCTGATCCGCCGTTTTGAAGGTCTGGTATACGAGCGAACCCGGCCCTATTTTCTGCCGGGCGCCGAGAAGGATGACCTTTTGCAGGAGGGAATGCTGGGCTTCTGCGAGGCTATTTACGCATACGATGCGGAAAAGTGCGATTCGTTTTCCGCCTTTGCCTCGATCTGCATCACCCGGGAGGTACTTTCCGCCGTAAAGAAATACAACCGGCAGAAGCATCTGATGCTCAATTCCTCCATTTCTCTCGACGCGCCCGTGGACGATACGGAGGACGCCTCGCTCATGGGGCTTATCGAAGACGAAGCGGCGCCCGACATGGAAGAACATATCATTGCCAAAGAGGAAATACGAAACTGGGAGCGGACGATCCATCTTGTGTTGACGCCGTCGGAAAAAGAGGTCCTTCGGTATTATATGGAGGGAAAGCACTATCAGGACATTGCCGATACGATGAATAAGACCGTCAAGTCGGTAAACAACACCATGCAGCGGATCCGAAAAAAGCTGCAGAAATACTGTGAATGAGGCCGATCAAAAAAGTGTGGGATCGGGATCCCACACTTTTCTTCATAAGAAAGGAAACCACCGGCTATGCTGGTGGACGCGAAGAGTTCTACTTATGGATGGAAAAAGAAAACCTCCGATGATAGAGTGAAGTCAGGTTCGCCAACCGACAACGGACAGAATCAACGGAGGTTATCCCAAAGGATAAGGTAATTATAGCACGAACTGCGTTCGTAGGGCGAAAAGCTATTTTAATAGCAGCGGAGCATTTCGTGCAAAAGGAAGAACCGCAATGCACCTTAAGGTGCGGCCGGTAACATGCCCGTATAGGGCTTGTGCAAGCCACCTGCTATGCCGGTGGTCTTGACTGTATGAAAAATCCCTTCTGACGAGGAGGCCGGGTTCAAACTTTACACAAGAGCGTCCGTCACATAAACCGGCAAAGCAGGATCGGAAGAAAAACGGCGGGGATGAAGTTCGTTACCTTGATCTTCGTAAGCCCCAGCATGTTGAGCGCGAGACCGATGATCATCAGTGAGCCGACGCGGGTCATTTCGGCGATCACGACGTCGCTGAGCAGGGGAGCGAGAACGCTGGCACCGAGTGTGATGAGCGCCTCATACACAAACACGGCAATGGCCGAGAGAGGCACGCCGATGCCGAAGGACGCGCTGAATACAACGGAGGAAACGCCGTCGAGAAGCGATTTGGCAAAGAGCGTGGTGTGGTCGCCGAGCAGCCCGCTGTTGAGCGAGCCGACAATCGACATCGCGCCGACGCCGAAGAGAAGCGATGCGGTAACGAAACCCTCTGCCACGGTCGAGGACGCGCCCTCCTCGCCGGGGTGCGTCACTTTTTTCTGCACCCAACTCCCGGCGCGATTCATTGCCCCGTCCAGATCGAGAATTTCTCCGATCACGGCGCCGATCACGAGCGATAGGATCGCAAGGAGCGTATTCTGCCCCTTGAGAGAGCCGCTGATGCCGATATACATTGTGCACAGCGCGAGCCCCTGCATGACGATTTTCTGCAAACGATCTCCGATCCCGTTTTCACTCTCGCTTCGGCGGGAGGAACGGCGGAGAATAAAGCGGAGAAACAGTCCTACGGCAGAACCGGCGAGAATGGCGGCGCCATTGACAAGAGAACCGAGCAGCATGGAGATGACCTCACTTTCCGCCTGCCATTATAAAGCACGACCCGCCGTTTGCAAATACGTTTTTCCGCGAAAAACAGTCTTTCTCCGTCATGGAAGCGCGATTACCATATCAGAGTTCGACTGAAAAGATTTACTCAGCAGTTCTCTGGATATGCAGCGTTCCCGCTGCCTGCCGGCTATCGACAGAGATGGTGTAGACGCCGTCCGCCGGGATGTTCACCGTGAAATCTTCCGCCTCCGTGCCGTTGCCCGCGTACAGCTCCGTGCTGTCCGGCGCGGTGATCGTCAGTTTGAGCGAGCCTTTTTCCACGGCAAAATGGATCTGCAGCACATCACCCTTTTGCAGCGCAAGTGTATGGGTGTCTGTGCCGGTCATGCGCTCCGCATTTAGCAAATAGGAATCGGAATTCTTCACGAACGAGCCGCGAAAGGCGCCGGAGCCCTGGCTGCCGCGCACAAGGAGGAATACGGAAAGCCCGGCGGCGAGCACTGCCAGCAGACAAAAGAGAACGGATTTCTTTTTCATTTCCGTCCGTCCTTTCATAAAAAATATCGCCCCGGAGTATACTTGCCGACCGGCAGACTGTCAAGCAATGCCCGAAAACGGTTTATCCCCGCGTACGGCGGTTCGCCCGACGTGCGCGGGGAATATGTTTATTTTTTCGGCGCGGGGTCGAGCCGCCACACATGAGCCGAGGCCTCGTCAAACAGCTCATCGCAGCACCACCCGTATTTATCCAGCCCGCGCATTTCCACCAGAAAGACCTCTCCGCCGGAGATGAAAGAAAAGCAGAGCGTTCCGGGAACGGAGCAGCGGGAGACCATGATGCCGTTTTGGCCGAACACGGTGAGCCGGTCCTGCTTTCCGTTCACGCCGAGTATGCGCCCGTCCGGCAGAACGTTGGTCGGAAAAACCGGGATCTCCAGCGGCGTGCTGTGCACGGAACCGTTGGAAAGATCGAGAAAACGTATCGACGGGGGACTATAGTAGAGATTCCAAAGGCAATTCCCGTGAAATTCGGAAACACAGGAAAAGCCGCTGTCCGGCATGCGCCGCACTTCTTCGAGCGATTCGTCCAGAACGACAAGCTCTCCGGAGGCGTCGCTGCGGCAGACCAGAGCGCCGATGGGCTCGGCATAGATCATTTCGCGCATACGCTCCTCGGGAGGAAAATGCCTTGTGCGGAGCATTTCTCCGGTCTCGCCGTCGATCTGTATTATCGCCGCGCTGTCGTTGGCGGCCCTTCCGAAAAGCGTGATGACCCCGTCAGGGGCGGCATGAAAGGAACCGATACTGACCTCCGTGCTGAAGCTCCACCGCACCGTGCCGTCTTCCCCCAAACAAGTGACTGCGGGCAGAACGGGAAGCCCAAGCTCACGGCTTCTCACCCGATACACTTTCGGCAGACCGTCGGAAAGCATTACGGGATCGCCGCTTTTTGTTCGCCGGATAATGCGCCGGACATGATTGGCAAACGGCCCCAGTGTCTGCTGCGCTCCGGTTTCTGCGTTGTATAAAAAAAGAAATTCCGGAAACGGCTCGCATGACTTATCTACGTTATAGGGCGGATGAAAATCTATATAGGGGTAGGCAAAGAGCCCCATGTCGCCCGGCACCATGTATGGCCGCGGGTCGGGGTGATACAGCAGCGTGCTGAGCTCACAGTGCCTCCATTGCGGCCGCAGCAGCCGGAAGACTGTCTGCATGATCTTCATTTCCTCCGGCCAGCTTTCTTCCGCGAGCTCCGTGAGAACGAACTGCTTGGGCCGCTTCCGCAGCATCGACTCCCGCGCCTTTACCGCGCGCAGCGTGGCATCGCAGCGCGGAACGACGCGCGGCGCGTCCTCTTCCGGCACATCGTACAGCGCCGCGCCGACGGTCTCCTCCAGCAGCGCGAGCTTCTCTTCCAGAGAACTGCAGCGCGAAGCATAGCGGAACGCTTTGGAGGCGGATGTGTCGCCGAACAGCTCGTCGAGCTGTTTTCCCAGCTTTGCCCAGGATTCGTCGCTGTGACAGGAGGCGGCCCGCCGACCGTTTCGATACAGTCGGCAGACAAAAGCGTCATCGTCGTAATAAAAAAAGAGCAGTGCAACCGCGTCGGAGCCCTTCGTCAGACGGCGGGCGGCCTTTTCCAGCCGCAGCGGGAAATCGCCCTCTTCCTCCTGCGCCGGCACAAGGGTCAGCCACGGCAGATTCCGGTCGCGGAGCAGATCGCCCGGCGCAAGCGCCGCTTCGAGAGCGGAGCGCTCCGCACCGTACAGACTCAGTGTTGCAAACGACATACCCATAGCGTCATCCTCCAAATGAATCGAATATTCATTGATGCAGCGCTATTGTAAATTATAAAGATTTCTTTCCGATCTGTCAAAGAAAACGGAGTTATACTGCCGGGATCAAAACGTTGTTCCCGGCGGAAAAAGCGGACGGAAAGAACGGTGCAAACAAAGCGCCGTGCGGCCGGGCATCACGCACACCGGCAGCAGGACGCTTCCCGCGTTGATGCCGAGAAAGGCGTTCATCATCATGGCAAAGCCTTGTGTCAGCGGGAGGAAGCGGACGATCTTCCGTCTGGACAGTCCTTGCTCTTTTGCGTTTTTGATTTGAAAAGAGCGCAGGGCGATACCGTGCGGTATATCCCTGCGCTGCTGCGTCTTTTTCGGTTACTTTAAACTCCCGTCGCCGCCCATGAGCGCGGTCATCTCCTCGATGCGCTCAAGCAGGAATGGCGGCTCGCAAAGCGGGCGCATGGCGATGCTCATCAGCTTCATAGGATTGTCGTCCGCCGCCACGCGGTTGGAGTTGAGCGCACCGCAACGGCGGCAGCGGTGGATGATCGCCCACTCGCCGCCCTTGCGCACCCATACGGCGATCGGCTCCATGATGCCGCCGCAGTCGGATTCCCGGTCTTCGGGCTCGATGTCCACATGCAGGCTGCTCAGACAGTTCGGGCAATGGTTGCGGTGGTCGCTGCCAGCGTTCTCCGGCGTGCAGAGCCTGCCGCATACCTTGCAGGTGAAAGCGTCGGTGCAGGCATGGGTCTTATAGTAACCTTTTTCAAAGGATCTGCGTTTGTTCTCGCGGTTCACAATAACTCCTCCGGAAGATATGTTTCAGCCTCTTCGGGAGGAATGGCGTGTGTGGATTTGCCAGACCTCCCGGTCAAGCCACACACTCCGGTGATAAGGTGATAAGTTTCAAAAAACACTCCTTAATTGATTATTAGATTTATATTTGCGATATTATCCTGTAAACGCTGTAAAAAATGTCCCATGTTCGGAAAGAACGCACGGCGTTTGTCAATCAATGGCTTTGAGCCCGTCGTACAGCTCGTTGAAGGACTTCATGTCCTTGCAGCGGCCGAAGGAGAACTCTTGATCGTCGCCAAACTCCAGAAGGAAGCACTTCGCCAGCTCCTCCACCGTCTGCTCCAGCGTGCTGAAAAACTGGCGGTAAGCAAAATTGCTCGCCGGAGTACCCTCTTCAAAAGTGCTTGCGATAAGAGATTCCGTCACCTGATCGAGCGGGTACATTTTGAGATGCATCAGCTCGTGCACGATGATCTCTTCCAGATTCTCCTGCTTCGGATTGACCGCGTTCAGCAGAAAAACGGCCTTCTTATCCTCGCAGTCCACCTTGAAATCGCCAGTCTTGCGCCAGGACGGGTCCTCCACAAATTCCAGCTTCACGTCCCACGCCGGAACGATCCGCAGCTTTTTGCAGTATTTATCAAAAATCTCTGTCAGCTCGGCTTTGTCCATCGTATGTTCCTCCTTATATTCAGTAAACCGGAATGGTTGTGTTATACTTCTACGACCAATACCCCTTCTTTATCAAGACCGAGGCTCTGTTTGACTTTACCGTTCTCAAAGAAAAAGGCTCCCCCTCGGCTGGCGGGCTCCTTGGACAGCGGATTAACCAACAGCGCTTTCCCGCATGCCATAGCCGCCTGCTTTGCGTATTCGCCGGATTCGCTTTCGTCCAGATCAAAATTCACATAGACCGGCCAGATCAGAAGACCGCGAGAACGGAAGGATTCCGGATAGATCCACAGATCGCCGCACAGCGCAGCGGTCATCTCTACGCCGTGAAACAGAAAGGAGGACGTATCCGTTCCTTCCCGGTAGTTTCCGTTCGTGATGCTATAGTTTTTCCAGTTCTTGCTGATCCTGCGGTAATTGCGGACTATATCACCGTTTTCTATCAGCGCATAAGAGGAGTAGATATCCCTTCCGTCCTTTTCAATATACCCGACCATAACGGCTTTGCGGTATTGCAACGACAGCTCCCGGATTTTTGCCACGGGCAGAGAATCCTGCTCCGCGGCCATTTTTATATCCATTTCATAATCCGATGTAACGGCGGCAAAGCCCTGAAGAAAGGCTTCGCCAAAGCATACCAGATCCGCATCCTTCGATTCAACGATCGCCTTCTCAATCTGCTTCAGGTTAAAACCAATGTCATTCATCCGGCATTCATAGGAAGCTAATCCGATTTTCATGGCATTTTCCTTTCTTCTTCGCCGCGGGACATAGAGCGGGAAAACGGCAGAAAAAGCCCGCCGCATTTTAAGCAAAACTATTATTATGAAAACCCAAGAGTGCTGCGAAGCTCATCCAAATAGGGTATATGCCCCGGGCAACGCGAGCGCCTTTGCAGCGCGCTTTCATAGTATTCGTCAAACAGTTCTCTCGCCTTTGCCAGATCGCCCAAATGCCCATAGATCATGCATTCTTCCAGCTTGATCAGATGATGGTTCAGTCTGTCAAACCATGGATACTCCCTTCGATGTTCCAGAATCGCCTGGCGGCTTGACAGAATATCAAATACGGGAAGGACATCGTTTTCGATTTCACTTATAATCTCCCCGCATATCGTTTCGATGTCATCGTAAAGGCAGAAGGTCTTTACAGCTTCAAGGTCTCTTGACGCAATAATACCCAAACGGGAACGCATAGTGCAATGATACTCGTGATAATACTTTCTGCTGTTCACGGCGTCAAACCGTCTTTCCGTGCATTCCGGGATCCGGATCCCGATATTGACCCACATCAGGTGCGTAGCATCCAGATATGCCTGACCGCATTGAAAACTGATGACTTGAGAAATGTCGCCGGAAACAAACCGGTGCAGAGTACGTCCGTGCTTCCGGAAGCCCAGGGGCTTGATCCTCTTATAAACCTCGGATTCGATATAATCGATTTGCTGCGTTACGAAGCTCGTGCTCATATCATCGCCCTCCGTTCTATCGTTTTACTCTTTTCGTGCAGGAACTCCTTTGCTGCGCCCGCAGAAATTTGCCGGTCTGCAATTCATTTTTATCATATTCGGGTATAAAAAGTCCACCGTAATTCCTTCAGAATTACGGTGGACTCATGGCGGAGAAGGAGGGATTCGAACCCTCGATACCCTTGTGGGGTATACACGATTTCCAATCGTGCGCGCTCGACCAGGCTACGCGACTTCTCCACGCTCTGTTCGGGTTGCTTTCATTTCAAATTGTCAGCTTGCACATTATAATCAAAATTTCCCGTAAAGTCAAGTACCAATTTGAAAGATTCGCATTTTGTGTGTATTTGTTCAGAAAATCAGCCGGGTGAGCAGCGCGCGCACGCGCTGCGCGTGGCGCGCATCCTGCTGCGCAATGGTGCGCAGCGTTTCCCTGAGCGGCATCGGCACAGCATCCGCTGCCGCGCCCAGCTGCGCGCTGAGCGCAAGCTCCTGCCAATAGATGCAGCGCAGATCCGCCGCCGCCGTGCTCAGCCGCGGACAGGCGGCGGGCGGGACGCAGAGTGTGCCCGTGCGCAGAAAATATTCTGTTTGCAGCGCTCTGAGCTGCGCGCGCTCCTGCGCTGCGATCTGTCCGAGCGGCTGCCTGACGGCACACACACGCTGCGCGAGCGCGGCATAGAAGGCGGCTCCGGCAGCCTTTGCGCAGATGCAGTCGCGCAGCTGCGCTGTGATTGCGTCCGGCTCCGGCTGCACGGGCGCTGCTGTGATGCCTGCCTCGCCAGTCACACGCTGCCAGACGCGCAAAAACGCGGCGCTGTCGAGAAAAACGGGGTCATTCATCTTCCATCCCTCCGCTTCATGCTATGCCCGGCTTGCAAAAATGTGCGGGATGTGCCATAATCGCAGCAGAGACTTTTCACCGGAGGCGACCATCATGGCTCGATTTTTCATAGCAGGTACGAATTTTCCGAACGGCCGGGCAATCATCCGCGGCCGCGATGCCGACCATATCCGCGTGCTGCGCCTGCGCGCGGGCGACGACATCGTCATCTGCGACGGGGCGGGACGCGACTATAAGTGCCGCCTTGTGCAGACGCTCGAGCATGAGGCCGAGGCCGAGGTCATCGAGGTCGTCCCGTGCAAGGCGGAGCCCACGGTGCGCACGACGGTGTTTGCGGGACTTCCCAAGGGCGAGCGCAGCGATTTCCTTGTGCAAAAGTGCACCGAGGCCGGCGCCGCCGGGATCGTGTTTTTCTCCTGCACGCGCTGCGTGGCCAAGGCCGTCAATATCGAAAAGAAGGTCGAGCGCTGGCAGCGCATCGCCGAGGAGGCGGCAAAGCAGTCGGGACGCGGCATCATTCCGCAGGTGCGCTACACGGCGGACTATATCAGCGTGCTCAACGACGCGCTGCACACCGATCTGCCGCTGTTCATGTATGAGACCGGCGAGCGCGAAACCATCCGCGACGCCATCGAGCACGCGGCGCAGCCGGTCGCGTCCGCCGCCATCATTACAGGGCCGGAAGGCGGCTTTGCGGAGTTTGAGGCCGACATGGCGCGCAAGCTCGGCATGCACATCTGCTCCATGGGCGAGCGGATCCTGCGATGCGAGACTGCGCCGGTCGTCGCGCTCACGGCGCTGATGTACGGCACCGGCAATTTGTAAACTTTTTTTGAAGTTGGGGCTTGACAAGTCCTGCGTGTGTATGTAATAATACTCGACGCAATCAAATAAATATCCGTCGAAACCTCAAGGATCGGCTCGGCTGAGACTGGAGGCGGAGGAACTCTGGAGAATCCCGCGCCAAGCGGGTGCCGAAGGTGCAAGGCGAAAGCCGAATCTCTCAGGCAAAAGGACAGAGCGGGTGCCCGACATGTGCGGGCGTTCAAGCGCTGTTTGTTCTCTGGAGCTGCTGGTCAAAACGACCGGCAGCTTTTTGCTTTGCAAAAAATCAATGCAGAGGGAGAAACAACATGGAAACTTTACTCAAAATCGTGCAGACTGTCAACATGTACCTGTCAGACTATGTGCTGGTCATCCTGCTCATTGGTGCGGGTCTGTATTTTACGATCCGCACGAAGTTTGTGCAGGTGCGCTGCTTCGGCGAGGGCTGGCGGCGCTTCTTCGGCGAGTTCAGTCTCAACGGTGAAAAGCACAAGGCCGGCATGAGCTCGTTCCAGGCACTGACGACGGCGGTCGCGGCGCAGGTCGGCACCGGCAACATCGTCGGCGCCTGCGGCGCGATCCTCATCGGCGGCCCCGGTGCGATCTTCTGGATGTGGTTCATCGCATTTTTCGGCATGGCGACGATCTATGCCGAGGCGGTGCTCGCACAGGAGACCCGCGTGGTCGAGCCTGACGGCACGATCCTCGGCGGCCCGGTGTACTACATCAAGCGTGCCTTCCCGAACGGCTTCGGCAAGTTCCTTGCGGGCTTCTTCGCGGTCGCGATCATCCTTGCGCTCGGCTTCATGGGCTCTATGGTACAGTCCAACTCCATCGGCGAGGCGTGCCAGAACGCATTCCACATTCCGAGCTGGGTCATGGGCCTGATCGTCTGTGCCATCGCGGCCTTCATCTTCATCGGCGGCGTGCAGCGCATCGCCTCTGTCACGGAAAAGATCGTGCCGGTCATGGCCTGCCTGTATCTGCTCGGCGGCTTCATCGTGCTCATTGCCCGCATCCGCTACGTGCCGGAGACCTTCGGCATGATCTTCAAGTACGCTTTCATGCCGGCCCGAAATTCATGCTCAACTACCTTCGCGAAAAGGTCGATCCC
>OGYO01000633.1_pt1 | contig 18363 bp, 9 predicted proteins | sample 1576561 | NCBI WGS metagenome assembly OGYO01 (sample SAMEA3541507, study PRJEB24748) | human gut metagenome | biome: human gut; feature: human-associated habitat; material: faeces | place: China | collected 2012 | reverse complement strand
GTATCGGCAAAGGACGACCCGGCGGCAAAGGCCGCCGAGCGCTTCGCCAAGGCCGCGAGCTCTCACAAGATTGAGTTCTGGTCCGACCGGGAGTTCGCCGTGTTCGACCCCTGCACCTTCGCCGTCTACGGCGAAATTTTAACAAGCTATATCTCCTACGTCGGCACGCGCTCAACCGACGGGCGCTTCTACTACCGCAGCGGCGAGCTGCTGCTCACCGCAACCGAAAAACTGAAAGGGATGATGAAATGAGCCTCACCGGCATCACCTTCGCCAACCAGAAAATCACGCCGTCTGACGACGGCCGCCTCTACGGCGCCATGCTCGCCGACGGCATTCTCACCGGCTGCGGCATCACCTTCGCCGCCGCCACGCTCTCCGTCGCCGCGGGCAGCCTCCTCATCGGCACGCGCGAGCTGCGTACCTCCGGTGAGACGCTCTCCGTCACGGGCGCGACCTCCGGCTACGCCCGCGTCATTATCGACATCGATCTCACGCGCGCCGCCACAAAGACGAGCTTCGAGCAGGCGCAGTTCCAGATCCAGTACGCCGCCTCGCTTGACGCCTTCGCCTCGCTCGAGCAGCAGGACATCAACACCGCCGGCACGCACTATCAGGCCGTGTTCTGCGTCCTGTCGCTCGGCACGGCCGGCATCACCGGCGTCGTTTCCTCGCTCGCAAGCGCCCGCGTCGGCGTCGCCCAACTGACGAACGAGGCGCGCTTCGGCACAGAGCTCGCGATCAGCACGCCCGGCTCAACGCCCGATCTCGCGTGGGGAAACGCCCTCGTCTGGGTGTGGGGCACGTCAATGACGATCAAGCTGACCGCGGAGGTATCGGCGCTGCTGCCGCCGAACTGGCAGACGCGGCTTTTTGCGAACGACCCGTTCACCTTCGAGTGGGAGGGCATCGGCACGCCGGTCAACGTCGCCAAGGGACAGACGGAGAGCGCGACCGGCTCCATCGCCGTGCCGGCGAAGAAGTATATCGATCTCAAGAAAATCGATAACAACATCTGGATCTTCTCCGGCACTTACGCCGAGCGAATGATTTACACCGGGACGAGCGAAACACCGCCTGCCGGGTGGCAGCCGGGCGACATATACCTACGGTATTCTGTGTGAGGTGAGCGGGATGGCATGGAGCAAAACAGCGCCAGAGCTTCCAAGCGGCAGTGCGTGGGAGCAGACGATCACAAAGACAAACTTTTTTGAGCAGAACTGGTTTGTACTGAGCGGCGAATACTCTATTGCAAGGCTGGAAGGGAAACAGTTTGCCGTCCGTGTTTTGGTGTCCCCAAGCGGCGGTTCTTACGGCAATCATCCGGAGTACGGCAACTTATATCTCCGCTGCGACATCGGAAGTGTTCAGGGGACAGCTGAAACGCCCGGCAATCTCCCCAAAACGCCAACGTATTGGTATTTCGTTGGAGAAGCTGATGCAGGGACGGAAATCACCGTTGTTTACGGGATAACAAGCAGCTCTTCCAGCCAAAGCAACGGCACGGTCAAGCTGACTGCTCCGGCGCTGCTCGGCGATATTCTGTATTTGAACGTGAACGGCGCGGCAAAACAAGTGACGCGCGTTCTGCTGAATGTCAACGGAACGGCACAAGAAGCCCTTGTCAAAGCCAATCCATAAGGAGGAGAGAAATAGTGCTCACAGTGGACAAGGATAACACCATACACCTGACGCGCGGCGACACCGTAACAAAGACGAACTACACACCAACAACGGAGGTAACGTAATGACAGAAACCGAACTTCGACAGAAAGTCGTGTCCACCGCTCTCGCGTGGCTGGGGACGCGCGAGTACAGCGTCAAGCATCAGGAGATGCTTGACATCTACAACTCCCAGAGCCCGCTTCCCAGAGGCACGCGGATGCTCGCCTCTTGGCCTTGGTGCGCAGCGTTCGTGTCCACGGTCTCCCTCCAGTGCGGCCTGCGTGACATCATGCCTACCGAGTGTGGCTGCCCCGGCATGGTACGACTCTATCAGGAAATTGGCAGATGGGTGGAGGACGATGCTTACATCCCATGCCCGGGCGACGTGGTCTTTTATGACTGGCAGGATACGGGGTACGGCGACAATGCCGGACAGCCCGACCACGTCGGCATCGTGACTGCCTGTGACGGTCAGACGATGACCATCGTTGAGGGCAACTGTGACAACGCCGTCAAAACGCGCGCGCTGGCCGTGAACGCCCGCTTCATCCGAGGTTACGGCGTTCCCGACTTTGCGAGCAAAGCCGACGGCGCAGAGCCGCAGCCTGAACCGGCACCGGCACCGACGCCGCAGCCTGAACCGGAGAAGCCCGCCGAGGAGACGACGGTTGACCCGTTCATCACCAAAACGGCCCGCGAGGTCATCAACGGGAAGTGGGGAAACGGGCAGGCTCGCAAAGACGCGCTCGCCGCATGGTTCATTAAAGCCGTGCAGGACGAGGTAAACCGTATCTTGGGGGTATAACATGCGAAAAAAGAAGATGCAGAGCAATGAGCGGGTGATCGTCGGGTACGACTACTCCAGCCGCGAGATGCGCGAGGAGACGGCGGACGCGCTGTTCCGCCGGGCGAAGAACGCCCGCACCGCCGTGGAGATCGAGTGGGAGAAGTGTAACGACTACTACAACGGCATCCACGACGCGACGAAGGAGATGGTCGAGTACTGCCGGGAGAACGATGTTCCGTGGATCCCGGCGAACATGCCGGACCCGTACATCCTCGTGGAGACGCAGATCAACCCGAACGTGCCGGAGCCGGAGTTTCGCGGGCGCGACGACGATCTCGACAGCGCCAAGGCGAAGCAGCGCGAGTTTGCCGTGCGCTACATCATCGAGAACAACCGGCTCTCCGATATGAATACGCGCAACGAGCGCCGGCTTCTGAAGCTCGGCGATGCGTTCTGGAAGGCGTACTGGGATCGGGACATGCGCTGCGGCGTGAACGAGGGGGATATCCGCATCCGGGACATTCCGACGGAGGCAATCTTCCCCGACCCGGCCATCCGCGACGGCGGATTGCAGGACGGGCAGTATGTGGACTATGTCTACACGATGCACAAGGTGAAGTTCTGCCAGGTGTTCCGCCGCGAGCTGGAGGAGCTGGGACTGACGGCGGACGACATTCTCACGGAGGACTACGTTTCCCGCACCGGCGTATTCGATCTCACGACGGCCATCAACGATCTGGACGACACGGTGCAGGTGCTCGAGCACTGGTTCCGGCAGCCGTGCGACACGGAGGAGGACGGCGAGAGAGTGCCCGCCGGAGCGGTGGCGTGCTCGATCCTCGCGGGAGGGCGCGAGCTGCGGTACATCCCGAACTACTGGAAACGCACATGCAAGCAGAACAGTCTCTTCCCGTTCGTGCATTACTGGCGCATTCAGGACGAGAACAGCTTCTGGAACAAAAGCGAGCTCATGCCGATACTCGAGCTTGTGGACGCGGCTGACCGGAAGCTCGCCATGAGCATTCTGAACGACACGTTCCTTGCAAACGATATCATCCTCGTGGAGGACAGCGCGCTTGCCGACGGCGAGGAGTTCACCAACGAGCCGGGCGCGGTGATCCATCTCAAACAGAACCGCATGGGCGGCGTGCAGCGGCTCGGCGGACTGCAGAGCATAGCGAACGGCGCGATGGGCGTGGAGTTCTTCAAGAGCCAGATCGAGCGCGCCAGCCGAAATTATGACATCAATCAGGGCAGGGAAACGACCAAGGTCACGACGGCGACCGGCCTTGCGATGATGCGGCAGGATGCGCAGAGCCAGGCAGACATCAAGGGCGCGGACCGCGACGCAGGATTCGAGCGGCTGTATGAGCTGCTCGACTGGCTGGCGCTCGAGTTCTTCGACGACGACAGGATGCTGTTCATCGGCGCGGACGAGATGAAGGACCGCACGCCGCAGGCAATGCCGTTCAACGCCGACAGCTTCACGGCGGTCATGCCGAAGGTGCTGGACGGGGCAGGAAACGTTGTGCGCGAGGAGTGGCAGTACTTCCCGCGCGTGGACGTGACGATCACGGCGGGAGACAGCATCGCCCACGGCAAGGCGCAGACGCTTCAGGCGCTGCAGGCGCTCACGCAGAGCCAGATCACGGCGGAAAACTGGAAGCTGTTTGCCGCGCAGCTTGAGCTCATCGATCTGCCGGGCAAGCAGGAGATCATCAACGAATGGCAGCAGAGGTTCGCCGTACCGGCTATGCCGGAATCCGCCGGAGGCGGCGGAGCGGGAACGCTCGGCGAGGCGGCCGCCGGCGGAGCGATACCGGGGGCGCAGACGCTGCCGCTGCTGGGAGGTGCGCCGACGGCATGAAGTGTCCGAAATGCGGCATTGAGATGACGAAAAAGAACGCGGCGGAATGGGAGTGCCGCAACCCGAAGTGCGTTCGGTATCAGGGAGGAAAGAAGAAGGATGGCTAAGTTTTGGGATTGGGTGAACAAGCAGGCCAACAAGCAGCCAACGACCGGGGACGAGCTGCTGTACGCCGATGCGCTGAAAAACCAGGAGGCGAGAAACGCTGCGAATAACCAGTACGCCGCGGCTGCCGCAGCGGCGAAAAGCGGGAGTGCGAACAGCTCGTCTCTGCAGGGGACCATCGATCCCGACCGGACAGGCGCGGCGGCGCCGCCGCGAAAAGGGCTCTATGACCAGACGGGCATGAACGCGACGGCGGCGAATGCGGCAAGCGGAGCGATAACCGGCGCTATGGCCGGAGCGGGACGCCTGCCGAACCAGAACGGAACGCGGCAGCCGACCACGACGCCGACGCAGCCGGGTACGTCCGGCGGCGGCAAGGTGACGTATATCGACCCCAACGGCGACGCGCAGAAGGGCACGACGGAAGGAACGCCGGAGGAAACGCCGGGCGAGCCGCAGCGGACGTATCTGGACGAGCTGCGCGACCAGTACCAAAAAATGTACGACGACGCGGTGAAGGCCAACAACGACGCGGCGAAGGCCGCCGCCGAGCGGGCGCTCGCGCAGGCGGAGAAGGGCGTCGGCGAGCTCGGAGACCAGTACGGCAGTCTCAACAAACAGCTCTACCGCGACTATATGGAATCGCTGCGCGTGCTGCCGCAGGAGATGGCCGCGAGAGGCTACAGCGGCGGCATGAGCGAATCGGCCCGGCTGGGGCTGGATACGGCCTACGGCGAGCGGCTGAACGAGAACGAGGCCGCGCGTATCGCCGCCATTATGCAGCTGCGGCAGCAGGGCGCGGACGCAGAGTATCAGGCGAACGCCGCGCGGGATCAGGCGAACGCGCAGGCGCAGCAGAATCTCTACGCGAACATGATGAATCTCATTCTTCAGCAGCAGCAGGACGCCGCGCAGAAGGCGCAGAACATGGCGCAGTACGGCGACTTCTCCGGCTATCTCGGACTCGGCTACACGCAGAGCGAGATTGACCAGATGCAGAAGGCGTGGATCGCGGCGAACCCGGAGCTGGCAAAGGAGCTGGGGTATGTCAAGACGCCGGAGCCGGTGTACAGCTCTTACAGCGGCTCCGGCGGCGGGAAAAACAACACGCCGAGCGCTGAGCAGAAGGCGAACGGAAGAGATCTTCTGAGCGAAGCGATACAGCTGAAAAATGGCGGGACACCGTACAGCCAGATCGCCAAGGCACTCGACGAGGAAGCTGCCGCGGGAACGATCACGACGGCACAGGCGGAGGCGGCAAAGCGAGCGGCGATAAGCAGCGGGCTGGATAACGCCTATGCGTCGATGAAGAAAAACACAACGCAAAAAGGCCCCGTCTCCGGAGGGAGACTGATCACAGAGGGCGACTTTTACAGCCAAATTCTCGGAGGTAGAAAATGAGCCTTACGGAAAGAATCTACGGAAAAGAGACAGCCGGAAAACCGGCTGTCTCTTCAGACACTCAGAAGAACCTGTATACTGCGGCGGCGAATAAAAAGCCGTCGCTCGCAAACCGCATTGCGCAGAACGGCGGGCAGCCGACGCTCTACGCTGACGCCGCAGCAAAGCAGAAGCCTTCGCTTGCAAGCCGCATCGAGGCCAACGGCGGGACACCATACGCCGACGCTGCGGCGCAGATGAAGAGCGGGAATGCGGCGAAGGGCACGAGCGTCGTTTTCAACAGCGTGTACGGAAAGGCGGATGACCGGGCGAGCTCGGCCGGCTCCGGAAAGTATGCCGGTATTCTCAAAGCGAGCGACTATACCGAGCTTTCCAAAAGCGGCGAGAGCAAGAGGAAGCTCTTCGGCGACGCCCGGTATGACTACATCAACAACATCGGGAACTTCCGCGCGCAGTCCGACGTGCAGCAGGCGCAGGGCCGCGGGCAGGACTACGGGAAATACGCCTTCATGACCGATGATGAGATCGGCGTATACAACTACCTCTATGCCACGCAGGGCAAGAAGGCGGCGAACGCCTTTTTGAGCGATCTTGAGCCGGAGCTCGATAAGCAGTGGTACACCGGCACGAACCGGGCGACGACGGAGGCGCTCGGAAAGAACGCGGCGACGCGGACGCTGGCAAGCGCCATGACCGTTGCGGCGCAGCCTGCCCGGACGATCACAAGCATGATCGCCATGGCGGACGATGCGGTGCGCACGGCGAAGGGGCAGGAGATCAACCCCTATTCCAAGTGGCGGCAGGCGAGCAACATCACGCAGGATCTCCGCGCCGACACCTCGCAGCACATCGAGGAAACGAATCCGGGAATGGGCGGCAAGGTCGGGAGCTTCGTATACAACACGGCGATGAGCGCCGCGGACAGCGCGATGAACGCGCTTGTCGCCAAGGGAATCGGCGAGGCCGTGGGGCTTACCGACGACACGCTGATGAAGGCGACGAACATTCTCGGCTCGGCGCTGATGAGCTCGGAGGCGGCTTCCCTGTCCATCGCCGAGAGCAAGGAAAAGGGATACTCCAACGCCGGAGCGCTGGCGCTCGGTCTGACGCGCGGCGCGATCGAGTACGCCTCAGAAGCGGTCGGCGGCGAATGGGTCATCCGAAAGATCAAGGCAAACCCGCTGAGCTTCGTGAAGAGCATGGCGCTCACGATGATCCCTGAGGGCATGGAGGAGGTCATGTCGGACGCGGCGAACGGCGTGGTTAACCTTGCGATCGACGCGGCGTTCGGAACGGAAGAGAGCGGGATCCCGAAAATGCTCGAATACTACCGGACCAGCGGCACGGATTGGCAGAAAAAGCACGCGGAGCTTGCGACCGTGCTTGCCGTTCTCGGACAGGAGGGGCTTTCGTTCCTCGGCGGCGCGCTGGCAACACTGGGGTCGAGCGGCGTGCAGTATGGCACGAACCGCGCGAACATCAACCAGACAGCCGAGCGGCTGGACACCACGCCGAAGAACGTTGTGCAGATGATGCAGGACGCGCAGACGGAAAACCCCGGCGTTATATACGCACTGGCCGAGCTGACCGACGCGGAGAACGCCGACGATCTCCGGCAGAAGATCGGCACGAAGGAAGATATGAAGCGCGCGGCGGAGTATCTGACGCAGCAGATGGAGGCAGGCGGGCGTTTCGGCGCGCAGGAAGGTACTTATACTGCCGGGGCGCAAAAAGCGCCTGTGGGCGCGCAGAGGGCGCAGAACGAAGGAAACAGCACGACGCCCGCGGCGGCGATCAACATTCAGGAGGGAATGAACAATGGACAGAGTACTTATCAGGGACGTGAAAACGGGTCTTATGATCTCCGTACCGGCGGACAAGCTGCCGCAGAAGGAGGAACGCAAGCTCTCGCCGGAGGCCGAGCGGAAATTCCGGGAGGCGTGGGAGCGGACGCGCAAGCGGATCTACGGCAAGTAACTCCGGCGCAGCTCGGCATCCGAAACGGCGGCACGGAGGCCGTGACCGTCGTGGACGCGCGGAAGCTCGGCGGGGACGCGGCGAGAGCGTATAATCTTCTTGCGGCGAACAATATCGAGCCGGTCGCGGTGCGCGGAGCCATTCAGGTGAACAACGGCTACGCGAACGCCTATACCGAGAGCGGGAAGGTGTTCTTCCGCGTGGACGCCGTGGACGGCCGCGGCAACGCCATCAGCCCGGAGGCGCTGGTGCGGCACGAGCTGTTCCACAACTACATCTCCGAGGAGGTTTTGCAGGCGTCGGACGAGGTGATCCGCGAGAGCATGACCGCCGAGGAATACGACGCGATGTATGAGAGCTACCGCGACGCCTACGCGAGCATTTACGATTTTGAGAACATGAGCGAGGACGAGATCGAGCGGCTGCTCACCGAGGAGATCGCGGCGGACGCTTACGCAGGGCTGAACTGGTTCTCCGGCGACGCGCCGGCGCAGGAGGCCGTACGCGCCGAGACAGAAAGAAACGCCCCGGCCCGGAGGGCAGAGGCGCAGCAGGAGACGACGGGACCGCCGGAAGGACAGGGCGCTGTATACATTGAAAAGTCAAAGTCGGCGTTGGAATCAAATCCAAACAGCAACGCCTATGTTCTGGCGAGCAGCATACCGCTTCTGCAAAATTTGGAAGTCGTAAAGCACCTTACGGGGGAAGAATTGAATGATGCGTCGAAACCGTTGGATCAACAGATTTCTGATTTGTTCGCGTCTGTGGGGAACGTCGCGCACCGCGAAGGATTCGGCAAAGTGGAGCTGAACCGCTACGGAGTTGACGGAATTATAAACCACAAACCGAACCGGTCAAAGGTGCTGGGCGTTGCAGCGATAAAGGAAGTAATCGAAAAAGGCTACATCATCAAGACGAATCTGAATTGGAAAGGACGAGGGTACGACAGCTACATGATTGCTGCTCCGGTAGGATTGGGAGACGCAACCGTTTATGTAGCCGCTGTAGTAAACCGAGATCAGGGAACAAACAAGTTCTATCTGGACGAAGTTGTTGATCAGGACGGAAACTACATAAACATAAAGAACGAAGCCCCCGGCAACACAAAAACTGGGGTTACCGTTCAAGACGGGGTCACCAGAGGGCCGAAGGCTTCGTCTGATGCTATTGTACACTCTGATACCGGGGATAGTCAAGAAAAATCTTCCGGCAAAGCGAGTGTGGCGGGCATCGGCGCCAGAACCGCCGACAGCGCCGCCCTGCGCCGTGCGGAGGCACTGGAAAAGAGCGGGACGGACAATGAGACCATCCGGCAGGAAACGGGCTGGTATCGCGGCATGGACGGCCAGTGGCGGTTTGAGATCGACGATTCCGGCGCGGCATTCAGCCGGAGCGGCGAGGCGCAGTACAGCGCCGACAATGCGGACTACGCGCGCTATACGCAGCTGATGAACCGGATGCTCACGGGAGAACTCACAGAGGCGGAGCACGCCGAGCTGCTGGGGCTGGACAAGAAGAACGGCAGCACGAAAAAGGAGCTGGCGCGCCGCATTGACGAAGGGAACGCGACGCTGCGGGACATCATGCAGCACAACGCCCTTTTTGAGGCGTACCCCGAGATCGCGGAAACCAAGGTGAAATTTGCCGATATGCCGAGTGGGACGGCGGGCAGCTACAACCGCGAGACGAACACGATCACGCTCGACACAAAGCTCAAATACGACGCGAACGAGGCGCTCGACGCACTCATGCACGAGGTGCAGCACCGGGTGCAGGCAGCGGAGGACTTTGCGAGCGGGACGAACCCCGGCTACTGGAACCGCGGGGAAAACTACGACAGAGCAGCGGAAAAGTACCGCGACAACCGCGTGAGGCTTCTCAACGGATTGAGTACCGAGGATCTGGCGCTTTACGACGAGTATCGCAGCGCAGAGCGCGAGATGGGAGCAATGCTCGACGGCTCCATGCTCTACGACGAAAGCCGTATGGATGCGCTGGAGAAGCGCTCGGACGAGCTGTACAAGGAGCTTTACGGCAAGGAATGGTTCGGAAAGCTGAACCGGTATGACCGGATTCTCGGCGACGCGGGCGAGGCCGTGAAAGAGTTCTACCGGAACACTGCCGGGGAGATCGAGGCGAGAGATACCGCTGCCCGCCGCCGGATGAGCGCCGAAGAGCGAAAAAATACGCCGCCCGATCTGGGCGACGCGGATACCGTGTTTGCGGACGGAAGCAAAATTTCCGCTTATGTGGACGTGGACGCGGACGGAAACCCGGTGACGGTGATAAAAACGGCGGAGAACCGTTTCGACAGAGCGCCTAAAACCGCCTATGCGAACATTGCCAAAAAGCTCATTATGAGCAAGTACGCCGGGCAAACGCTTCCGCTGGGCGAAAATGACCTTGCAAGAATCACAAAAGCATCCGGAGGCGAATACGGGTATCCGTCAAATCAGCTCGATACCAGTTCAAAAGAATATAACGCGAAAATGCGTGCTTCCGCAGAACTGCATAATCTACTGGAAAACAGCACCTATGACCACTGGGCGCCGGACAGAAAGAACCATGCCGAGGCCACGCTGGGCTTTGACTACTACAAAACGGTTTTCATTGTTGACGGAAAGGTGTTTGAAGGGCTGATCAACATTGCAAACTCCGAAAACGGAAGAGTATTCTACGATATCACAAATATCAAAGAGGTCTCCGACTACACGCGAAAGTACGTAGCCCCTTTGGCCCGATCCTCTTCCACATTCGGAAACCTCTCTGAGGACAATATACGCTCCACGGAGGGAAAAAGTCAAGAAAAATCTTCCGGCAAAGCGAGTGTGGAGGTATCCGGGATCAACAACCGCACAGCCGCGGAGCTCCGGCGCGAGTATGAGCGACGGATGCAAGAGTACCAGAAAGCGACGCAGCGGGACGACCAGAACTTCCCGTATATCGACGAGATGAAGTGGATGCAGGCGGCGGAGAGACGGCTCGCGGAGCTGGGCGACGGGAAGCACAGGCACAGGACGGTAGGAAGCACGAAGCGCGACATTATGCAGCTGTTCAGCACGGACCGGGCGAACCGCACGGACGTGGAGCGGGTACTCAACCGGAACATCGGAGAGATGATGGCGCAGGGCGAGATCCGAGGCGACGCGCTGGACACGCTTGTAAACGAGCTGCTGCAGACCGGAAGCATTGTGTCCTCCTCGAAAAACAGCCCGTGGATCGATGAGACCTACGAGAGCATCCGGAACGATCTGAAGGGCGGCAAGCTCTATGTATCGAAGGATATGTGGCGCGATTTCAGCAAAGACGAGGCGCGGGAGCTGCGCGAGCGGGCGAGAGCGGCAGGGATCACGCTTTCCGATAACCGTCGATACACGCCGCCGGATGTGCGGAATATAGAGCTTGCCGAGAAATACGGCGAGGCACTTTTCCCGACGGATATTTCCGCACCGGATATGCTGCGAAACATCATCTACTGCGCCGAGCAGGGAGCGAACGAGAAGCAGACGCTCGCGGATCGGCTGTGGGACGAGGCGCAGCAGGAGGGGCTCGGCGAGGCAAGAGAACAAGCCTACGAGAGAATGGTGAACGATCTGCGGGATAAGACGGAGGTCATACTGCGCGAATTTGCCGAGGACAACCATCTGAAGCTGAAGGAGCAGACAAAGGCCGAAGCAAAGCCTGTATCCTACTTCGACCTGAAGAAAGCGCCGGCCAAGGAGTTTGACCGCAAAAAAGGCGACTACAACATCATCGGCGAGATCGGCTCCTACACAAAGGAGATCGCGGAGCTGGAAAACGCGCTCGAAACGGAAAACCGGTATGTGATCTCCGAAGGCGAGGCGAGATACGAGGCACGCATCGAAGAGGAAAACGGCGTGCTGTATGCCTCTGTCTGGAAGAACGGCGAGCGCCTCGCCAGCGCGTCGAGCCGGAAGCGGAAAAACCTCCCGAACTGGGCGGCGATGGAGATCCGAAAGGACGTCGGCGCACGGATCATGTTCCATCCGGGACTTGAAAACCGAGGCGAGAGCTACAACGCCGATCTCAAGGCCGCCGAGGAAGCCGGGTATCCGGTGTTCGAGAAGAAGAACGGCGAAAAGGTACAGACCGTGCCGTTCTGGACGTGGCTGAAAAGCAAAGAGTACGGAAACTACGGACTGGTCATCGACAAGACCAATGCGCAGGACGCGGACGGGAATCCCATTGTATTCGCGTACTACTTCAACAAGAAAAAAGGCACAGGAAAGGTCGTGATGGAGAGCAGGGAAACGGCTTACGTCGTGGACGGCAAATATTCAGACCCGGATGCTACGGAAAAAAGAGCCGCCCGGATGAAGGACGAAGAGTCCGAGGCGATGCGCGCCGAGGAGCGAGAGGCGCTGTGGAGAGAGACGCAGAAGGGCTCGCCGTTTGAAGCGCAGCCGAACGCCACGACGGACACCAGAGATCGGGTCACGAAAGCGACGTCGGCGGGCGTGCAGCGGCTCTTCCAGCAGCTCATCTCCAAGGGAAAAACCGAGGTATCCACGCAGGGCGAGAGCGGGATCCGGACGTACACCGCAAAGATGAACACGAACGGCGTGGAGTACTGGGTCGATATCTCCGACGGCCGGCAGGACGTGCAGCGGTTCCGGGAATTTGAAAAGGAAAAGGCTGCGCAGCTCGCCGCGGAGTGGATGGACAAGGAGGCCAACCGCGCGTACACCGCCGCGAACGAGAAGCGAGCCGAGGCGAGACGGGCGGAGCTGAGCGCGGAGGAGAACGCGAAGATCGCCGAGTTGTTCGGAAATACCGAAGAACTCAAGACGGCGGAAACGCCGGAGGACGCGCCGAGCCCCGGCGAAACGGCGGAGAGCCGCGTCACGGACGAGATCGTAAAGGCGGAAAAGAGCTTCCGAGAAGGTCTTGCAGACGTCACGCACGGAGCTATGCGTATGTTCGTGAACGCCGGGGAGACGGTGCGCCGGATCTCCAAGCAGACGAAGAACAAGAGCCTGGAGGGGTACTACTTCAACGCCGGGGCGTACTCCCAGCGGGCGGGAAACTGGATCGCCAAGGGAGGCGCGCGCACCGACATCAGCGGGCACAAGACCGGCGAAAGCCTTATGGACATTCTCGGGGATATCATGAAAACCCCGGAAAAGTACAAGGACTTTCAGCTGATGCTCCTGCACCGGAACAACGTGGACCGCATGCGGTACGACAGCACGGAAGAGGTCCAGAATCTCACGAAGTGCGTGACGACGATCGAAGATCTCTACCCGAAGCTGCGCGGGCTGGACAACGACTATCTCTACCAAACCGCCGTTCCGGGAGACAAGCGGGATATGCTTTCGAGAGAATGGAAAGAGACGGTGCTCGATGAGCTTCTCAACGGCGAGATGCCGGAGATCGCGGACATATCCGAGGCGGCGCAGATGCTCATCTTCACGCGGCAGAAAATCAGCGAGGCGAAAAAGAACGGGCTGAAACCGGTGTTCGGATACGAGGTCACGGCCTACGATAGCCAGCTGGAAGCCGAACGGCTGCTGAAAGCCAACCCGGAGTTTGACGCTCTCGCAAAGAGGGTGTATGCCTATTTCGACGATCTTCTGCAGTACCGCATCGACGCCGGGCTCGACACGCAAAAGCATGTGGACGCGATGAAGAAGCGGTACCCGAACTATGTGCCGACGATGCGCGTGGGGGGCACCGAGGGAAAGACGGCGCGGCGGGCGCGGAGAAACGGCGGCATCGTCGTATCGAACGCCATCGGACGCGCCGTGGGCGGCGACGCCGTCATCATGCCGCTGCACACGGCGATGAGCCGAAAGACGGTGGCGGTGATGAAAAACGCCGGTCTCAACCAATTCGGTGAGCAGCTTGTGCAGTCTTGGAACCAGGACAAAAGCATTCCGGGCGTGAACAAGGTGGATCTGGTGGACTATTCCTCGACCGATCAGTATGTGGACAGCGAAGAGCTGTATGTGCCTGTCACAAACAATGTGTTTTCCGTTCTGCGCGGGAATGACCGGTACAACATCACGATGGACGAGGGGCTGGCACAGGCGCTGAATGCATTTCAGCCGGACAAATACGCCAATTCCGACGTTGCGAAGCTGCTGAAGAAGGGCAACGACCTGTTCAAGGCGCTTTGTACCGGATATAACCCGATCTTCATGGTGCGAAACCTTGTGCGAGACGCGCAGGACGCGGCGTTCTACTCTACAGACTCGGCAACATGGGCGAAAATGTTCCCGTCGGCGTGGAAGCAGATCGTGACAAACGGCGAGATCTGGCAGCAGTACAAGGCGCTGGGCGGCTCATACGCCTCCATGCTGGACTATACGACCGGCATGGTGAAGGAGCCGAAGAGCGCCGCCGGAAAGATCGCGGCAAAATATGAATCGCTGGGGCAGGCTATTGAAGCGGCTCCCCGCCTTGCGGAGTTTATGACCATCCTTGCCAACAAGGGCGGGAGCAAGACGGCGGACGGGGTGAAAACCGGGAAGTTTACGCAGAGCGACCTCATGGAGGCAATGCTCGGCGCGGCGGATATCACGACGAACTTTGCCCGCGGCGGCACGGTGACGAAGATGCTGAACAAGTACCTCGTTCCGTTTCTCAATCCGTCCGTGCAGGGCGCGGACAAGTTTGTTCGGAACATCACCGACCGGAAGGGCTTCAAGGCGTGGGCGTCTCTTGCGATCAAGGCGGCGGCGCTCGGCATTCTGCCGGAGCTGCTCAACGGGCTGCTGTACCGAGACGATGACGAGTGGGACGACATCCCCGACCAGACGAAATCGAACTACTACCTTTTCAAGCTCGGCGACGGCTACTGGATGAAAATCCCGAGGGGACGCGCGCTGGCGGTGTTCTCGGCCGGAGCGACGTATGCGCAGGAAAAGGCGAAGGGGAACGAACCGAAGTTCTCCGACGTGATCGAGGTCGTGAAGAGCAACGTCGCGCCGACGGACATTTTCAACCAGAACATCGCCACCGCGTGGACGCAGACAAAGCTCTTCAATCCCGATAACCCCGGCACGACGTGGTACGGCGGGAACATCGAGAGCGACCGTCTGCAAAACTACCGGCCGGGCGAGCGGTACGACGAGAAAACGGACGAGCTCTCCAAATGGATCGGAAAAACGTTCAACCTTTCGCCGAAGAAGATCAACTATCTGCTGGACCAGTACTCCGGCGTGGTCGGCGATCTTCTGCTGCCGTGGTTCACGCCGTCCGCGACGGCGAGCTCCCCGGCGCTGGCGCCGCTCAAGCAGGCGTTCATGCTCGACAGCACGAGCACCAACAAGACCACCGGCGAGTACTACGATCTTCTGGACGATCTCAAGTACGACGCGAACGACGGCGACATCGGAGCTGGCATCACGCGGAAATACGTTTCTCATGCCGGCGACGAGGTGAACGACTACTACCAGCAGATCCGCGCGATACAGAGCGACGAGAACCTGACCAAGGCCGAAAAGAACCGGCTTGTCCGGGCGCTGAAAGCGCAGCTCATCGAGCGGCAGAAGGAGATCATCGCGCAGGCTGAGCCGTACCGCGAGGCGGTGAGCGACTATCTCAAGGCACACCCGGAGCTCTCGACAGACAACGACGCGGCCATCGCCGAGTACGCCGAGTTGTACGGCATCACCGAGGACCAGGCGGAGAGCCGCATGGACGCCATCGTATACCGCGAAGCAAACCGCGAGGTATTCGGCGCGGAGTATGCGCTGCGCACCTACAACGCGGACGTTTACGACAAGGCCCGCGCCGCGTATGCCAAGGGCGTTTCCTACGAGACGTACTACGACTACTACTTTGCCACAAAGGAGATGCACGCCGACAAGGACGAGAACGGCAAGAGCATTTCCGGATCGAAGAAGGCAAAAGTTGTGGAGTACATCAACAGCCTGGACATTCCGCCGGAGCAGAAGGACGCTCTTTACGTTGCCGCAGGGTACACCGCGAAAAGCGCGAGGAATCAGAAGTGGAACGGCGGATCGGGCGGCTCCGGAGGCCGGCGCGGAAGAGGAAAGAGGACGGCACTCAAGGCCCCGACGCCGAAAGCGCCGGAGATCATCATCCCGAGGTCCGGCACGGCATCCTCCGCGAAGGCGGGCGGAACGTCCAAAACGCCGAAGGTGAGCGGGAACGTGATCGCGGACTTCACGAAGACGGCGAGCGGGACGGACATTCAGAAAGCCGTGACGCAGGCCAAGAGGAAGGCGATCAAGGCAGGGAACCGGACGGTGTACGTTGAGGAGGGCAGCCCGATCGACTACTTCCTCAAGTACGGGAAGCTGCCGAGCTTGAAGTAAAAAAAGGCTCCCCGAAAGGGGAGCCGGACAAAGCGCAGAAAACGCGCCTTGTGACGCTTGCAGCGTGTGACACGCTCAGGCCGTCCGGCTCATCCGGGAGCACGGCGAGGAGCAGAACGAGGCGATGCGCGCCGTATGGGAATATGAGCACGAGAAGCTCATGGAGCGGGACGCGGAGATCCGCGTGAAGCTCGGACTCTATGACGGGAGATAAAGCAACCCGTACAGTACGGTGAGCTGTTGGAAATTTGTTGGTAACTGACACGGAATACGGCAAAACAGAAAGAAACGGGAACGCCGAAAAGCGTTGAAAAATCAGGGTTATTTCGCGTGGTATTGTGTAAAACTTTCTGCCGAATAAAATTCACACGCATGAGGTCGATGGTTCGAGCCCATTCGTCTCCACCAAATCCCCGAAACCTTTCGTTTCGGGGATTTTATGTTCTTTTTTTGATTTTTAGACCGTTTGCTTTTTCTGTACATTTTGAGATAAGCATACGGTCTGTTTTCATAAAGATTACCATGAAAACCCCTGTAATATCAAGGTGTTTGATGCCGTTGAAGAGTTTGCTGTTTCTCGTTACGTAAACGGCCTGAAACGCTAAACAATCTATAATTACCGAAACTTTCTCCATTCTATGGGTAATTATTTTGATTTTTCTCGATCTTTTGTTTTTTACTCAATACGATTTGGATGTGTTGATCGTTCGTATAAGGATAGAAAAAAGGACACGGGGTATCCGTGCCCTTTTACTGTATTTCGATGTTTTTTACGCCGTAATCCAAAATGATGTTGATGAGTTCGTTGCGGGAATAATTGCTCTCATTCGCCAGTCGGTCCAACCCAGCAAGGATATCTTCTCTGATCCGAACGGTGATGATCTTGTTTCCATCCTCGCCGCGTTTCTTGATGATCAACGGTTCATTCGCCATATTGTAATACACCTCACAATCTATTTCGATTATAGATTGACAAGAAGATGTAAAATATACTACAATACGATTGCTATTACGATAGCTAAATATAATATAAGGAGATAGCGCAATGAAAAGAATTATTTCAGTTATCTTAGTTTGCCTTTTCACTCTATCACTTTGTGCATGTGGGAGTAACCCGGTGCAAGAGGTTGAGAAACAAATTGAAGATCTTGTGAATTCACCCTATTCCGAGAAAGCTGCAAAACTCGATGATGTTCTTTCCTCATACAATGCTTTGGACGATAAGCAGAAAGAAAAAGTAGAGAATAGAGATCAGTTAAAACAAACACAAATCTATGTATTGGCACAGAGTGCATATAATAATATCAATACAGCGTATGAAATAATTGAAGTAATGGGTTCTGATATTTACGAGGCTTGGCGTATAGGAGTATTCAACTCAAAGGAAGTAAAAAGAGGGAAGTTTTCATATCTTGCGAGTACACTTAGCCTTTCGGAGAAAGAGTTGATTGAAGGAGCCAAATACTATGTGGCATCTTTACATGACCAAATGGCGTGGGAAACCTTGTCAAAAGATCAGAAAGCGAGATATGATGAAAATGTAGAAAGCGTGTTCTACTTATTAGATGACGTATTTTCCGCATGTGTTCTTGTGACTTCAAATGCTTATGTTGAAAATGGAAAAACCAAACAAGTCGAAGACTTGTTGACGTCTGCCAAAGCGCAAATGAAAGAGATGAGTCAGAAATACTCTGACTATGAACATTACTCAAACCTAAAAGAATATTTTACATCAGTAAGCGCTTTTTTTGACTTCTGCAAGTCACCAAAGGGCTCTTATGAACAAGCAATAGAAACCATGAATGATTATAGAAACACTGCTCGCGAATTAAAAAATGACTTAGCTTTTATTTTTGAAGAATGAATGTGATTACCATAGATCTATCATTTTAGTTAGCTAGTGTTGAACGAGGAGCGTGATCCCCACAATCATTCAATAAGTCAGAGCCGTGCCATACCGGCTGAGCCGGAGAATGTGCCGTCAACAAAGCGAGCCGCTGCGGTGAATGGATCGCAGCGGCTCTGCTTTGTTAAAAAGGCAACCACCGGCTATGCCGGTGGACATAAAGAGTTCCACTTATGGATAGAAAAAGAAAACCTCCGATGATAGAGTAGTGTCAGGTTCGCCAACCGACAACAGACAAAATCAAAGGAGGCTATCCAAATGGATAAGGATAGTTTAGCACATAGTAAGTGAAACTGCAAATATCACATAGTGTTTGCGCCGAAATACCGAAGAAAGGTATTCTATAAAG
>OGYO01000630.1_pt1 | contig 18386 bp, 20 predicted proteins | sample 1576561 | NCBI WGS metagenome assembly OGYO01 (sample SAMEA3541507, study PRJEB24748) | human gut metagenome | biome: human gut; feature: human-associated habitat; material: faeces | place: China | collected 2012 | reverse complement strand
AGTATCAGCATCGCGGGAAGTATAAACGCGACCATATGCCACCATCGCCCGTATAGGTCTGTCCCTTTAGGGTAAGGCTCTCAACCTTTTCCTCCAGCTCCCCGATACGAGAATAGGCGGCGGTTTCCCCGACAGTATATATAGGGGAATCATAAGCTAAATCAAGATTGAATTCAAATCCGATAACCCTTGACTTCCTTCCGTTCTCGAAATAAGCCTTGTTGATAAGGTTGACCTTTTGACCGATGCTGTAGAGGTTGTGAATGCCATCCTCACGGTATGCGTCATTTGACATCATCGTGCAGCCATAGGTACTCGGGTCTATCTTGGATTTGGCAGCGTACTTTTCAGTCTTTTCCTTCAGCTCCTGCTCGGCGGCACCCACAAGCCCAAGTTCGGTTATTTTCGTGCTGTCCCAGCCGGAAAGCACATATTCATCTCCATCCTGGGGAAAGAGTACATCACCGGGAAGCGGTCTGCCATAGTCCTCATTCCTGACTATCTCCCAAAGCTGTGCCTCAGGGTTCCATCCGCCATCCTCCAATTTCTCCGGCTTTCCCTCAGGATTGAACTTCACGGCGAACTCCAAACCGTTGAGAAGCCCGGACGCGAAACGTATCCTCAGCTCCTGACCGGGGAGGATATATTTCTCAGAAAAGTTAACACCTGTATCCCTGAAACGGTAGGCATTCCATTTTTCCTCGGTGGTTGTACCGTCCTCATTCTCCACCTTGTCCGTCACTTCGATAGTGGTGACATCCGACATGATGCCCGTTCTTCGGGGATAGACTTCATCGAAGATAACCACCTGCTCGACGGCTTCCTCGGTAGTCATATCAGGATAAGCGTCAATGTAAGGAGTGCCTTCGGGAAGCATCAGCCTGCGCTGCACCACGCCGTTCACAACCACGGTCTCGTCAATGGGGCGGTAGTCTGCCGGTATGTTACGGGTGGAACCAAAAGCGTAGATACGGGTGGCATAGGTGGACTGGGATTCTGACTGTGACATTTCCTGCACGTTTTTCCCGATCTCGAAATCCACCGCGTCACCGGACTCACAACGCCCGAAATGGATGATGTTTTCAGTCACCCAACATTCGCAATCCCATTTCTTCGCCATCTCAAAACAAGCGTCAAGGATGTTGATGTTGTCGTAACTCATCAACTGGGACTTGTTTTCGACTGTGGAATCAATGGAGAAAACAAAATCTTGTCCTTTATACGCATAACCAAGAGCTTTCAGATTTCTAAGGACTATACCGACTTGTACGTCAAGCGGAGCGGTCAGGTTCCAGGACGCTTCCTGTCCGGCCGTCTCCGGGGTATATTTGAAGATTTTGTTTTTCCATTTCCAGTAGTAGGCTTCCAAGCGGAGTTCGTAGTCATAGCCTGCGGTATTGGTGTCGAAGGTGGGTTTCTGCAAGTCGCACACTTCAAATAGTCCGAAGTCACATTCAACATAGCTGCCGAGCTTGAAATAAACAGGACTTTCAAGGGAGAATTTCAACAGGATGTAGTCTTCCTTTTGTAGTGTGAATTTCCGCTTGCAACCTTCGTTGATGATGGTTGAAAGAAGAATGGCACCCGATATATTTTTGATGTCTACTATCATAACACCCCAAAGTTCGGGGATAAAAAAAAGAGTGCCCAATTTTGAGCACTCACATACACGACAATAAAACCAATGTCGTGAATTAGCTTCTGTTTGCCGGATTGGGCTCGTTAAACTTGGCTGAAATTTTTCCAAAAGTTCGGTCTAAACTCTGTGCGTAAGCAACGCTTTTCCCAAGATAAATCAGATGATAAATCTCATTACTGTTAGCCGGAACTTGAATATCAACCACACCTTTATACAGCTCATCAAAGAAAGCTTTCTTCTTTGCTTGATAGTCAGACTGAGAATTACCCTCGATAGTGAACGAAAGAGTTATTTCCCTCTCATCGACTTTAGGATTATTGATTATTACCCGTTTCCCATGTTCAAGTCGGCTTTTGTTCTCAATAAAATCCTTCATGGGAGCGGATGCCCCAATAACATCAAGAAACCCCTCTCCCATTCTCACACCCCATGTTGTATAAGCGTTTTCGCCATTAATTAATAATTCATTCATAAACTATAATTTTGCTGTATTCTTTTTAACCTCTGCTATATCTCTTTGCATCTGTTGAATAGGTTTGACGATTGCCCCTGTATTTTCTGAAATCTGTACCAATTCAAGATAGGATTGCGCTATCAAATCCCGCGTATCATCAGCAATATTTCTTGTTTCCGTATTTATGAAAAGTAGAGCATCTGCTTTTACTGTTAGTAAATTAAGCGATTGAGATTGAATGATATTTTGATTCTTTATCTCTTCTCCTGCAATCTGCAATGCTGTAAACCTACCGTTCAACTCTTCGCCAGTATCTTGACTCATTACCTGAAAACCTTTGGATGAAGCTGACTGGGATGTTGATTCTTGCGAAATCTTGTCATATCCGGTTGCTGCGGCAAGCTCGTCACGGAGCTTCATGGCTTCGTCCACATAACCCATGTATTCATCCATCAGCTCCTTACGCTCATTATTGTCAAGCGTACCATCATCCTTCATGGCTTCACCGAATTTATCATACCATGTCCTCAGTTTGTCACTAAACTGTTCACCGATGGCATTTGACAGCATCGCCTGCATGAAATATTTGGATATGTCATTAGCAAAATCCTCCGCACTCTTCTCCATATCCATCAGACTGCTTATAAAACTGTCATACATGGAATCGAATGACATTCCGATCAGGCCCTCATAAAGACTGTCGGTCAGTTCTTCCAGTTTTCCTGCCTGCTCTATATAATCATCCAGCTTGTCGGTAACACGCTCACCGTAACCTCCCTTACCGGAAGATTCCATGATATCCCATAACCATACGTCCGACCGTAGAGCCTTCATCTGTTCGGGGGTCAGATTCCACAAGGAATCGGTGCCGGAGAAATCCTGCATGCCGGTAGCTTTTCTTGCGTGTTCCAGCATTTCATCCGTCCATTTCAGATAATGCTGCCAGCTGCCGTGGCTCTTATGATATCCGGCTTGCTCCTTTGCTATTTGCAGATAGTTTTTATTGACTTCCTCCTGATACTTTACAGCTTCCCTGTAAGATTCAACCGATTTCATTCCCTTGCTTGCCTTCATCTCGTCAGTCAGATCCTCGATGGCCGTTTGCAAAGTTTCATTCCTGTCCGTCAGCCTGTCTATCGTTTCCTGTACTTCCTTGGCGTTTCCACCTATTCCAAACAGGGAGTTGAAGCCTCCGAATGAGATTGCGTTCAGGATGTTTCCTATGCCGTCCCTCAATGATCTGCCGATTGTGACAAACAAATCCCCTGACAAGACATCACCGATAATTCCACTGACCGCGTTCAGAACAGCATCAAGCAGACCACCGACAAGATCACTTAATCCGTCTTTGAGTACGTCAATGATGGACAGAATCCATCCGACAATGGGAACCTCCTTAAGAGATTCTGACGTTTTTCCTATGACATCCTTGAATCCGTTCACGGTTTTGATAATTCCGCTATATGCGTTATACAATCCACCGGATGAAATCTGCTGCAAGCCTCCCAACAAATTTTCCATGCTTGCTTTCAGTCTGGTGGCGGTATCAGTCACATTACGCTGGGCCTGATTGGCGATATCAGTCTGTGTCTTCACATTGGCGGATGCAATGTCAGCATTCTGCCGTGCTGTTTCAAGAGCGTTTGCTGCGGCTTGTTTCTCACTTTCCGTTCCGCCCTTCTGCGCTTTGGTGTAATCATCCTGTGATTTCTTTAGTCTTTCCAAAGCAGCTGTTTCAATCCCTATGGCACTGATACGATTCTGTTCTGCTATTTGATAGGCTTTTACATCCTCTCCAAGTTTCTTGAAGTTGACTCCACTTGTACCACCCAAAGACTTTTCCATCTGGCTGATGGCGTCAATCAATGATTTCTGGCTTGCCTGATCGGAGTTCTTGAACTTGTCAGTCCGTACATATTTTTTCGCTTCGTCCAAGGCGGGCTTTATCATGTCGGAAAACATGGAACCAAACTCACCGAACACAGTAACCCAATCTATATTGGCTTTTATGGCTTCTGTTTCCTTGTTCTGTATGGCAACATCACGTTGTTTCTCCAGTAACTTTACTTGTGCACTATTAACACCGTTTTCTTCCTGTGCTTTCCTTATTTTTTCCGCATACTCTTGGGCGATAGCCAATTTCTGCTGCTGGAACGTGCCATATTCTTTCAAGTAGTCGTTCAAAGCCTGTTGTTCGGCTTTCAGCTGTCCTTCAGTTACATCGGAAATATCTTTATCTCTCATACTTTCGGCATTGGTATAAGCTTCTGAAATTTTCTGTGCCTGCTTGTCGGTCAGCTTACCGTTACCGGCTTTGCTCCATTCTTCCTCCTGTTTTCTTATCGCATCAATCTGTTTCTGATAATCAAGGTCAATCTGTTTCAACTTCTTTTCCGTGCCTTCTCTCATCAGGTTGATTTCATCCTGTTGGTTCTGACGGTGAAGTGAAAGAAGTTGTTCGGCTGTCTTTTTTTGTTCTTTTTTTTGCTTTTCAGCAGCTTTTTCCTGCTTGGTCAAAGAACTACCAGTAATACCGCCCAAATTTTTATAGGCTTTTTCAGTTGTTTCTACTCGTTTCTTAACTTCTTCATACAGCTTTGAAGTAAACTTGGATTTATTCTTTTCTATTTCAGAAAGTTTCTTCTTAGCATCATCCCAGTCTTTCTTCGCTTTCTCATAATCCTGCTTGTAAGTAGTAGGGGATTTCTTTTTAGCCAACGCTCCATTAATTGAAGAAATAACACTTTCTAAATCTCCCCCTTTAACCATCATCCCGTTTACAACAAAACCATTGCGTTTGGATGCAGACGATTGAGCAAGTTTCAATTCCGTTTCAAGCTTCTCCTTAGAATAGTTTTTAAGATTGGATTTGTAAGCGGAAATATTATCATCGAACATGTCTTTCTGATACTTTTTTAAAAGTTCAGAGTTTTTCTCCATTTGCTCACGCACCTGTACGTATGACTGATTACCAGAAAACATTTTCCATATTTCTTTATCGGAATCAGACATATTCTTCCGTAAATCAGGATTATCAAATAGCTGCAAATATCTCCGTTGGTTAGTAATCGTTTGTTTTAGAGCATTATAATCATCTCTCCTGCCTTGAACAGAACGCCTTGAATCTTCTTCGTTTATTTTTTGCTTCAACTTTAAGATATCCTCCAACTTTAGCTTTTCAATATCGTATTGTTCGAAAATTTTAGGATATTCTTTACGAAGTTCTTCTAATGATTTTTGCCGAGTAAGAGTAGCCAAACTCTCATCACGAGCAGCCGTCAATAATTCTTCGATTTTCAGCTTGTGTTCCTGTTCTTTTTTAAATGCTGCATCTTTAATGCCGTTATATTCTTTTTGAGCACGGGCGGCAGCAGTTGTACTATCAGACATTGCCCACATTGTAGTAGCAAGCCCACCGATAACGACAGTTAAAGCTACATAAGGATTGGTAAGCATTGCAGCGTTTAAAGCTAACTGCGCTTTTCGTGCCAATAAACGGGCATTGGTAAGTCCAATCTCCACAAGAGTATGTTTACTTTCGGCAGCAGTAACAAGCATCACTGCGGTCCGGTATGTACCATAAGTAACCACTAATCCAGCCAAGATCTTACCTACTGTTTCATAATTCTGAATCAACGAAGTTGTCATTTGAATACCGTCCATGATAACACTTTCCGACTTTGTTCCCAATTCGTTAAACACGGAATCCAAAGCATCCTGCATCATAGACAACTGACCATTGATAGTCTTTGAGGCATTCTCAGACATATTATAGAACTTACCACCTGCGGAAGTTGCATCAATGAATGCCTGTTGAACCATTTCAGCGGAAACAGCACCTTTGGACATTTCATCTTTCAAAGTTGCGATAGATTTTCCGGTCTTTTCGGAGATAATCTGTAACGGGTTGAATCCAGCGTTTATCATTTGATTCAAATCCTGCCCCATAAGTTTACCCGCTGCTGACATCTGTGAAAATGCCAAAGTTAGCGAATTGAACTTACTGGATTCCCCCATAGAAATATCACTAATGGCTTTCAAGTATTTGATAGTGTCTTCTGCTTGTATGTTAAATCCAAGCATCATCTTTTCTGCTCCAACCATATCTAACATAGTAAGTGGAGAAATCTTAGCCAGCTCCTTGATTTGCGGAATCAGTTGTCCTGCCATATCCTTTCCAACCATAGTCTCAATAGCGGTCTGCATGGATTGAAATTCTCCACGAACACGAATCATTTCAGAACCTAATGCCTTTAATACTCCAGCACCACCAATAACCGCCAATGCTTTCTTCCAAGAAATAGCGATACCGTTGTTACTCTCTACGATTTCCTTAGCATTATCATTGTAAAGGGCGTATTCATCCCGAAGTTTCTTTACGGAAAGACGCGCTTCGGCTTGTTGTTGGGTTAATCCAAATAAAGCTGCCTTTTCTTCATCAAGAGCTTTGCGGGCAGCATTGTATTCTTCTAACTTGCTATTTGCTGATAACGGATTCCTTTTCAATGCTATACGATAAGCATCCCCAAGTCGTTTTACATCCGCTTCAATATCCTTAACTACCGCTTTTTGAGCAAGAATCTTCTCTGTGAATCCATTCACGGCCTGGGAAGCATCGAAGATTTTCCTTTTGAATCCCGTTTCCATCTCCGCTCCAGCTTTGGCTGCATTAGTCACCAACTCATCCAATCTTTGGTTGGATGCAGCAAGTTGGGCATTCAAAGCCTTGAAAGCAGCAGGAGACTGCGTGCCATCCATGCTCATTAACTCTTGTTTTAACTTCACAATTTCATTACGGAGCCTTACAACTTCTTCCCAGTCACTACCTACCTTAAAATATAATTTCGCCATATCTATTTCTTTTTCCTACGATTAGCCAATTCCTTACCACTGATTCTATTCACTTTTTGACCACCATATACTGCGTGTAATTTATCCCGTTGCATCATCAGCAAATTCCGATAAGGGATAACCTCAAACACTTCTGTATAACTCAAATGAAGCGTGTCAATCAAATGGGCTATCTGCCCGAAGAACGTTGTGTTTCCTACTGTTTCGGTCTTGCTGCCAGCATCGACACGTTCCTCATCGAGCTGACACACTGAAAAGCCGAAATATCCATCATAGAGAAACAGACTTCCAAGGCATCTTTGACTTCTTCAAAAGTGCCGTTCTCCAATTCTTTGACCAAACTATCATTCCCGCAGATGAAGCATGAAATACCTTTCAGCATATCTTCAGTAGCTTCAGGAAGCTCTTTAATAGCTTCCATGACATTATCTCCAGTCATGCCGATATTGGAAAAATGATGAATGGCACGACAGATAATTTTAATTGTAGGAGGTTTAATGGTATAAACCATCCCTCCTATCTCCACATTCATGAAATCCAGCCCTAACAAAGCATCAGAAACCGTTTTTGCTGCTTGATTCATATTCTTAAACTAAAAGGGGGAATGGTATATATCCCCCGGTTATCACTCTTGTGCTTTTACCAATGTTATCTCTTTTTTAAGAGTGGTATCAACTTCAGAAGGAGTGGTTTTAATATCTCCTGACTGAGTGACGTACCCCACTTTCGACACTTCATAGTGAACGGTAGCCCCAGCATTCACCTGCTTTGACTTGACCGTTGCACCGTCCAGCTTTACGGTCGCATCGGAAGGAGTAGGTACAATGGTTACTGTAGTTCATGCCTGCAAAGCTTTAATCTGCCCTTCTTCATAGTTATACTCAGAAGAAACACCTTCGATTCCCGGTTCCTGCACCAAGCCTTTTACAGCGATTGCAATTGCCTTATCCGTATTGGCTTCACGGGAAACAATACGGCATTTTGGGAAGATGAACCAGACATCATCATCGGTCAGACAGAACAATGCTTTGTTGATAATAACTTTATCCAAAGCACGCTTCCAACCTACATCTTTAGATGTTGCCTGAATAACATCGCCACCCATGAACGCTTTCTTGGTCTTCCAGTCATATTGTCCGATAGAGAAAGCGGGCGATACTTCTCCCGGCACATCATCGTAACGGTAATTCTTTCCCGTTAATTGGTTCTTGTACCCAGTGACGGAGGCTTCCGTTTCCTCAATCTGCCACGTTTCCCCGTGTACATTCAAAACCTCATCTTTCGCTTTGATAGCGGCTTGAATCAAAGTCTTTGCGATTTCGGGGGTAATGTCTGCCGTTACCTTATCAATATCGGCAAACAAGATTCTTTTTATTCCTACTGCTGAAATCATAATCTTATAGTTTTACATTTATTACTTCAAATAAAATTCTCACATTCACGTAATGGCATTTCAAAGCTGTATCCGCTTCCGCGCCAATTGATTCGATAGAGTAACGATAGGTTGTACCGTCATAGGTGCTTACTACATCATCAAGCAGCTTGTCAGCCTTTCTTTCAAGTTCGTTAAGCCGGATTGTGTTCGCTTCATTCTCGCTTAAATTGGGTACACATAGATTCACTTCTGCAAAAGATTTCTTCCAATACTTTCCCGGCTGTTGTTTCTTCGTATGGATAACGATTCTTTCAGAGGTCAATTCACCCGTCAGCGTTTCCCCTGCTGGTACGATGTCTATCCCGAAATCCTTGCAATCCCGGTAGAGAATGTTTCCTATGTCGGTAGTTACAATCATTCCACAATCTCCCAATCTTCGGCAAATACATCACTGATAGACGGAACCCATGAATCAGCACGTCCGTTATTCTCATTGTAGATAAGGCACTGGCTTGTATAGTCAATGAATCCTTTACTTCTCAGAATAAGGTCTTTTGCTGATTGGGAAAGAGATTGCATCTTAGGGATGATGTCGCTTTCGATATGAGCTGGCACTTGTTTGAATACCATCAAACCTTTACCGTTCCAACCACTTCTACGAACAGCCCCACCTTGTTTTAACACTTCGATTGCATCACCGAAGCCCATTACGGATGAATCATCGGCTTTATCGTATGTTTTCTCAAAAATGTCCTGCTTGCAAGGATAAAACTCCCCGTTTACTCCTTTGATGATATAATCTCCATAGTTTGCAAGCATTTTGCCTTCAAGCGTTTCGATGTACACACCAAGATAAGGCTCATTGGTGTTGCCATTCTCGTCTATACCGAAATCGGGATTGTGTTTCGGTACGGGAGTTCCGCCCATAAAATCACATACAACATCGAAGTTGTCTGTTGTCAACCGAATGGCTTCAATTACTACTGGTTTCTTTCTGTATTTCATTTTTCAAATTCTTCTTTTAATCGTTTCTCCGCATATAAAGCGGCACTACTTAAAACATCAAATCCCTTAGATTCTACGAATGATGCGTATTCCGCTTCGTTTTTCAGTGTCAAACCATCTTTATCGACATCGTAATCATTGGACGTTCTCAAAGTGAGTGTGTGGTCTTGATAATCGCCATGTTCCTCCGCGTACTTCACGGCTTCATCGCCTACATCAATCATCTTCTTTTCGACCTCCCATTTATAATCCGCAAATCGAAATGTTCGCGCGTTTCAAAATGAAAAGTTCATTTCACAAAACGAAGCGTATAATTTAAAGCACTCTTTATTCCATTTGAACTGGTCAATTCTAAGCTAAAAATAACAGAAAAATAACTTGCAAATATCAACAAAAATCACTATCTTTACATAGTTAAATTGAGGTCGTTTACCCTCAAATCAGTTCAGTTTTGTATTCCCCTACCCTATCAATATTCTAAAAAAATTCGGCCGGCTTCGCCGGTATTTGAATACCTTTTAAATGGGATTCGGAAACCATCCGAATCCCGTTCTTTCGTTTTAGTCGCTTCGCTCCACGCTTTGGCGCTTTGCGCTTACGCCACCTCGCGTATCGCCTTGTACGCTGCCACGCTTTGCGCCCGGACGATTTTGCCGCGGAAGGCCAGACGCGAGCCGATATTCGCACTCGTATCCGAAGCATCGAGATTCGCATACGCATTCGACACACCGCCATACGCGCTCGCATTGTAGTACCCGCGATAGACCACACGGACTGTAGCGGTGCTTATCCAGTACATGTCGGTATAGTAAGTAGAAGATGATCCGTTCAGATTACCTACCGGAATCATGTCCATATACTTGCCGTGCGCCACGCCTGTAATCCACTGACCGCTGTCCTTCTTGCCCTGTACCATACGGATACTGCCGTCAGGCATCCAGATGCGCCATTTGCCCACGTTACCGCTGTCGTTCGGCAGATCCACGCCGTCCATCATGTCATACTTGTTGCCGTAGATGTCCTCATAGCCCAGGCAGCAGATATTGTTCACCTGCACCACAGTCGCCTGTCCGTATTCGTCCCGACTCTTATACCAGGCATACTGGTGCACCAGGCCGTCAATCAGCGAATTCGTGATTTTGTTGTTAATGACATACGCTTCATCGTAGCCGATGGTGTCTGTCATCCCGTGTTCGGCCGTTCCGCCTGTTGTGCGGTTATTGTTATGCTGACCGGCACCGCATTGTTCCTGCATATCCCTGCGCCCGTACTTTGCATAGCTCAGGTTCGCGATGCGGCTGTGCATCAGCGCATCTATCTGCTGCATACCCCGCTGCTGGCTGTAGTAGTGGAAGTCCGTCCAGGTCATACTTGCCGTGGTCGAAGCTCCGGTGATGCAGGCACGCAGTTTACTGCCCACCACCGAACTGCCCACAACGGCACACAGATGCTCCTCATTGGCCACCCAATCCGGTTCCATGTCCTCTATCTTGTCGCTGTGGCTCAGTACCACGCAGTCAAACTCTGCCGTGTTCAGAATGGAGAAATGCAGGGCTGTAGCACGTTCCGGAACGTCTGCTATCAGATACATGCCGGCTTCAAATTTCAAGCCGATGGTCGGCACCACAATACTCTTCAGGATGTTTCCCTCCGCATCAGCAAACACACTGCCGATAAGCCCTGTTCCTGGAACGCTCGGGAAGCGGACACGTCTGTAACCCGACACGTCCACTTTGCACACGGAATAAGCCTTGTCCGTCGTATAGGATTCCATCAGCGTGGGCTTGCCGCTCATGATCTTGCGTTCACCCAGCCAGCCGCCCTGTGTCTCCTTGATGGCATCCAGTGTCAGTACCGTCGCCTCAGGCACCGGGGGCATTTCGTCCTCCGGATAACTGCTGTAGCAGGCGTACTTCTTGTTGTTCAAATAATCGTTGATGCCTTTGCTCCAGTAAAACGGCTCATACATCATCCAGTCTCCCTCGCTGCCGTCCAGCTTCGCCACCGTACAGTCGTTCATATCCTCCGCATCGGCATAGAAGTTCGAGCTTTCGTCATGCAGGGGGAAATAGGTCATCTCCCCGTCCGGGTTGTTCACTTCCACCTGCTGCCCGGCTATCTCCACCTTCCGGCTCGTGGGCATCTTCGTCACCTTAGCCAATACGCGGTGGCGCTTGGACAGGATGGCATTCACATGCCCGCTCATTTTGTACGTATTGCCGAATTTGTACCCCGTCTTGTTGTCCAGGTTCGAAACATTGGCATCGTCGGCCACGCTGTCGTCAAACTCGATCATCGTATAGGGCGGCTGCTTGATGGTCAGTTCCGGATAACGGGCGGCATACTTCTCCAGTTCCTCATCGGCCAGATACTTCGTCAGGGTCAGCTTGCCCCTCAGTCCCGAATGCCGGTCATCCACGGCACCCGTCTGTGTATACGTTCCGTAGTCGTAATACTTCTTCAGCAGGGTTCCGTCGTCTTCCCGGTCTATCTCCAGCACGAAGCGCTCCAGCTTGCCGCTGCCGTTCAGTCTGGCCTGGTGCAGGCGTTCCAGCATAGCGAACCCGTCGATGCCGGGGCAGTTGGTGTAGCGGTAGCCCCGCACATTATTGATCCCTTCCAGTATCAGGCCACTATCGGACAGCTTGGTCAGATATTCCAGGAACAGTTCCTCAATCGTGTCCGGCAGGCATAACTGCACAACGGGCGCACCGGTGGCCAGTTTCACACGGGTCAGCCCCGTACCCCTCACGTCCAGTTTCTTCAGGCGGCCCTGCCAGCTCAAGTCCAAAGTGGCCACATTCCCGTTGTCCCCGTTCCGGGCCAGCCGGTTGTTCCGCATGTTCACTTCTTCCAGAAGCAGCATACCATTGGTCGAAGCCATGAACGAGCCGTTCCGGTAACCGCTGGCTTTCTCCACGCTCATGTCGAGTTTTACCAGTGAGGTCAGCAGACCGAAGTTGAAGCCGATTGCGAACGCATCCTCGTGCCATACCAGCTCCTTGATTTTGGCTGCACCGATAATCTTCAGCGGGTCGTTCTCACCGAAGGCACGGGTCAGCTGCAGGGAATGGAGCACGTCCGCATCCACCACGCCGCTGTCGGCCTGCACGCCGTTGCTGGTGGAGAGCTGCACACGGTACGGGATGGTCAGCCGGTACTGCATCGGTTTCAGTTTATAAGCCTTGTCCAGCGATGCCGTACTCTGGTAGAACTGGGCACCCAGCGTGGATACATAGCCGTACTCCACCTGCTTCAGGTCATACCGGCGTTGGATGAAGTAGTTCCGGTGTGCTTTCAACGAACCCTTCAGACCGTAGATTTGCGGATAGGTCTGTTTGGCACCGTCAGCACCCACCGGCATTTCGTTCAGGAACGGGTAGATGTATTTGAAGATGCCGGACTTGTTATAGAGGCGTGAGCACCACTTCTTCATCTGTTCGGTATCGAAATGGTCAATGGCTTTCTGGATACTGAAGGCACTCATGAAGCTTGCGCCCCCGTTCCATCCGCTCACCATAATCTCCACAATCATGTCCCAGCAATTGGCCACGATGAGGTTCCACAGCCACGAGTTATGACCCTGCATCACATAAGCCCCGTCGCGCTTCGTCTGGCGGTTGTCGTCATACTTCCCGGTCAGGAACGACTTGTTGTCAGAACCGAGCTGGCAGTCGCCGTCATAATAGTCAATCGACCATTTCACACCGTCCCATGTGCGGATAAGCATGTTCTTCGCAAGCTGGTCCACGCCGAGGTTGAACTGCACGTACAGATAGTAGGCAATCAGGTGGGGAAGGTCGAAATACTTCCCGGCCTCTTTCCTGAACGTATCGCTCTGCCACTTGGCGGTAGGGAACTTGTCGCCGTCGTCCTCATAGTCCACCCCCTCGAACGAATGGGATTCCGTGCTGTAAACCATGTTCCTGCCCGCAGGCGTTTCCTTTACGCACCGGTAGACGAAACTCATCATGCGGTCGGTGGCCTTGTACATCTTGTCGTACTTGTCACCGGTACCGAGGTGGTCTTTCAGGTTCGGTTCTTCCTCCGCGTCACCGCCTCCGTCCGACCAGAAGGTATCTTTCGGATGATTAAATTCCAGTCCTCCGTCAAAGTTGTAGTCCATGAAATCCTTATGCTCCGGTTCGGTACTCGGCAACCAGTGGAACAGGCACAGCGGATTGGAGTTGTTCAGCGTCTCGAAGCAGACGGGCAGGTACTGCTTGTGTCCTTCCTCGTCGGCTTCCAGGTAGTTCAGCGTGTCGCCCTCGCCCCATTTCTCGCCGCCGATGGTCTCATCCTGCCCGAAGATGGGGTAGCTGTCGCTCTTCTCGTTGTTCATGTTGTACTGGCCGTAATAGGTCAGGTCTTCGTCGGCACTCTTCGCTACGAACAGGTCGCACGGCAGGCCGTCGATGGCCGAACGGTAATCATCCTCCAGCCCATGGTCTTTGGCGTAACGCTGGGCAGGCGTAAGCAGCCCCATCTCTTTCAGTCCGTCATTGATAAGCTTCGCACCTCCGGTATTGGTGGTCATGGACGAGTCCGAGAAGTCGCATTTGGAACATGCCAGCTTCGCGCCTACCGAGTTCCTGCGTAACTTGAAGAGATTTTTTTTGCCGGTAGTTACCACCGGATTCTTCTGCCTGCCGTTTCCGTCAATCTCCCCGTAGCTCAATGTAACCGTCCAGCCGCTTGCCGTCTTCTGGAAGTAGAAACGGAAGTTCTTTCTGGCATAGTTCACGGAAGAAGTACCCTGAATACGGACATATACGTTGGTAAGGATAAAGTCAAGCGTCCTGTCCTCTCCGTTATAGAAACGGACCTCCCTTACCAGTTTATTGGCCTTCTTGTCGTTCAGCTGGGCCAGTGCATCCACCACGTTCAGCGTGTCGCTCTCGCTCGGAACCTCACTGCCCACGCTGCCCGTGCCTATCAGTACCAGGATCGAGTTCCGGCGCTTCTTCATCAGCCCCATCAGCTTCTCCATGCTCACCGTATCTCCTTCATTCAGCACGCGGTGTAACTCGTAACTTTGCCGCATCACTTTTTCGTAACATTAAATATTTCACTTTACGAAAACTATATTTATGTAGAAAATGGATGCAAAAAAGATTACAGAAGACTACCACGACTGGCATAACATTGCCGAACTTCGACTTCTTGGCTTGAGCCGTTCTCAAATAGCAAAGAAGCTGCAACTTCCTCCCGGCAGAGTCATGCGGCTTTCCCGATTAAATGTTGATGAGCTTCTTCAACATGGCAATCGTCCGCGCCCTTCTTATTCCTGCCGTCTCGATCCTTATGAGGAGTCAGTTAAGCATTTGCTGATAACCTGTCCTTATTATTCTTCCACCCAGATTCATGAATATCTAAAGGAGAATAATCCCTCTTTTCCAAAAGTCTGTGAAAAGACTGTTTTCAATTACGTAAAAAAAATACGTAAAAGATACGATATACCTGCAAGAGTATAATTTTTTGCAGCAACAATCTTTTGTTCAGAATTCAATAAGAATCTGAACTGCATCCTTATTACCGAAATTTAAATAAAAGACATTATGAAATCCGTTATTTCAGACAATAAGATTATTCCATTCCTGCCTTGTTATAAAAGGACATCACAGTTGCATGAAACCAAAGTTAGTGATCTGAAAACTGTATATGGATGTAATGGATATGCGGTTTATGATTATATAGAAAATGAGATATTCCGTACAGGAAACCATTCATTGTATTGGTGTAAGAATATGCTTTGCAGAGTAGCGGACTATTGGGCACTCTCTCCGGAAGAAGTGGAGAAAATCGTGGAGTATTGTATTCAGGTTGACTTGTTCAATGCTGAGTTGTATACCAAGTATCATATTCTTACATCCGCAGAAATCAGGCAACAGTATAATAATGCCGGTTTCTTCATGGCTGTCAATTCATAATCACTAATCCGAAAATACTATGTTGATAAGATGTGAAATGTTAAAAAAACTGGCAAACGCTTTTATAGAGGTAGCCAAAGAGGAGAACCTGCCTGTAAATATCACAATGGGCAGGTCTTATACAGACTCCGGCAGTTCCAGACAAGTTGGTATTATTCTTGAATTTGACAGTTGGAACTCGAAAATCATCAATGATAAATTAGCTGACACCATCAACAGAATCTTCGAACTCGAATAAATATGAACCAAATGAATATAGAATTAAGTAAGATGCAGCTTATTCATTTAAGGAATATCTGCAAAAAAGGATGGGGTGGTTATAGTAAACCCTCTGATGATTTAGAAGAAATGGTAAAAAACGGTTTGTTGACGAAATCGGCTGGACCATTTGGTGATGTTGTTTATCGTCCAACTGATGCTGGGCGTAGTTATATTAATGACTTCAATAACGAACAGAAATGAGTCACATAGATGGCACTAGAAAATCGTATTCATCTCCATACGAGATAACGGTCTGTATGACCAAAGAGGAATGTAAGATATTGCTTCCGTTCTTTCAGAAAGCATATAAGAGTGTAAAATCAAAATACGAAAAGTATAATGATATTCACAATGGAGGGGAGGCTACGGAAAGAGAAGAAAATCTTCTTATGAAATACTCTGAGCAGTTGGAAAGACTGGAGAGTGTTTTATCATCTATTGATGAAATTTTAAAATTGGACAGATATGAGTAAAAAAAGAACAATGCAAATAGATGTAATTGAGGAAGTAAAAGGAACTCAATTCATGCAATGCAAACTGTATATAGATGGCAATGCGAGTGTTATTCTTATGAATAAAATCGATTATGAAAGGCTGTTAAGCGATAGTTTTTTTGTGCGTGATGGTAAAAATCGGGATTCAGCCGGAGTGTTGAATACTACTAACACTTTTTTAGAAAAAGATTAATATTTAAAATTAATTCGATATGAGCAAATATCAAACAGAAGCTGGGATAGAATGTACTCCCGAAGAATGTAAGTTGATTGACTCTCTGAAACGACTTGCAAAAAAGTGGGAAAAGGATGGTAAGCGTCTTTGGCTGTATTCAGCCAGTGGTTCGCTTCATGTAATGATGCATGGAGATACAGACAATAATCCTACACCGGAATTTACGCAATATGGAGGTAGCAATATTGAAAATAGTGTAACTACTATTGATGGCATATTAAATGATGGTGGAGATTGGTAATTGACTAATAACGATATAGGTATGAATATAGATACTGAATTTAACGTAGGAGATAGCGTATGCTATCTGAGCGGGGATAACATTATCCATACAAGTATAAGCAAAATAATTATCGAAATATCCTATACTGATGATAGTTTTCTTATGGTTTATAAGCTGTCAGATGGGCTAAGTGTGCCCAGAAACAATTATCCACAATGGGGAAAAAGACTTTTTAGAGATAAGGATAGTTTAATGAGATATTTATCAGAATCGTAACGGAACAATGGACTAACAGGCAAGTCACCGCATTGTATGCAGGCTGGTGATACAGGTTCGAATCCTGTTTGTTTCACACTGAAAAAAAATTCTTAAAACGTATAATTATGGGAAGAATTGCCAGAAAAGGCTTTGAGTACTACAGGGCCGAAACGGACCGGTTCCGTGACATCAAGATCCGCAAGCTGAGAAAGGAACACAGCTGTGCCGGTTATGCGATATACCAGTATGTCCTGAATGAGATCTACCGTGTGGAAGGCTGTTATATCCGTTTCACACAGGACGAGCTGTTCGATTGTGCGGAATACTGGAACATGAGGGAAGAGGAGGTTCTCCGGATCATCAACTATTGTACGGAAACGGGGCTGTTCAATGCCGGAATCTGGAAACAGTACGGCATTCTGACAGGGCACTCCATCCAGATCCGATATGTGTCCATGTGTCACGCGGCCAAGCGCAAGACAGTCATTCCGGAAGAAATAAATCTTCTTTCCGAAGAAAAATCCTCCTTCCCGGTTTCCCGGGCACAGCTCCCTGTGGAAGCGGCGTCCGTTCCGATCTGTGGATCTGTGGCAGTCACCTCTGTTCCCTTCACGGAACCTTCAGAAGCGCCCGTTCCTTTGAAAGAGGGGATTCTTCCGGAAAAAACCGGATTTATTCCGGAAGAATCCGTGAATATTCCGGAAGCTTACAATATAAAGGAAAGAAAAGAAAACATATCATCCTCAAGCTCCTTTACATCCGTTCAGGAAAAGACGGATGAGGAGGACAATTCCATCCGGACTTTAAAATCCGATCTGGAATACCTGAACCTGAAGGATGACCAGATCCGCTGGGCGTGCATTCTGAAAGCCCGTTATCCGGCCATGCCCCTGGAGTACGCCATAGCCGCCGTCAAGGACAGCATCCGTAACGGTGACTACCGTTACAGTGTGGGCGGCTGCCTCACTCCGCTGATAGAGAACTATATCCGCAAGTACAACGCTGAATGTTCAGGAGAAAAGAGGCAGGACGGTTTCCGTGCCGCCCTTGAGCGTCTAGGCATTTCTCCGGCACAGCAGCATGAGATCCTGCATCTGTCCGCGGACTCCCCCCGTGTGCTGGAAGCCGCCTTGAAGGAAATCGAGCGCAGCAACGGGCGCATCAGGAGCCCGCTATGTTTTCTCAGGAGCAGGCTGACGTCCGTCCGGACCGCATGATATTTTGACATTAGTTAGTATGTGAAAGAACATTCCATCCTGCCGTCCCGCTGTGAAGCCGGTGCGGCAGGAACTTAAAAAAAACGAAAGATTATGAAATCACAGGAAGCCAATGCGATCCCCTTGCGGGAGATACTGGAAAAATACGGTCATGAACCGGTCAGGTCCTACCACGGCTATCTCATGTACAGCTCCCCTTTCAGAAATGAGGAGACCCCCAGCTTCATGGTGAACCTGCACACGAACAAATGGAAGGATTTCGGTGAGGACAGCTCGGGAGGTGTGGCTGACCTGGTCATGCGTCTGGAACGGTGCGATTTTCACTCCGCCATGCGGCGGATTGAAAAAAGCGACCTGTCCGCCCCGTCCGACCCCCTCCCTGTTCCGACTTCCGCCGGTACTTAGATTTTGAATCTGCAATTGATCCTGTGACAAAGTACTGGA
>OGYO01000627.1_pt1 | contig 18411 bp, 17 predicted proteins | sample 1576561 | NCBI WGS metagenome assembly OGYO01 (sample SAMEA3541507, study PRJEB24748) | human gut metagenome | biome: human gut; feature: human-associated habitat; material: faeces | place: China | collected 2012 | reverse complement strand
ACGCTCTCCGGGTCGATCTCGGCGCCGTAGGTGGTGATGTCGCCGCGCCTGAGCACCGCGCGGATCTCCACGACCTCCGTAACGCGGCCGTTGAGATCGGGCAATATGCCCATGCGGATGGAGCGTCCCTCGCCGAGCCGCAGCGCCACGTCGCCGCCGTTATTCACGGCAACGAGATCCGCGCCGCGGGCGAAGAGCCAGTCCGCCATGGCGTCCGCCACCGTTCCGGCAACGGCCGCCATAGGCGTGAGCGTAGGCTCGCCGGTCGCAAGGACCGATTCCGCCATGACGCGGGGCAGCCCGGTGAGTTCGGAATAATCCATGCCATCCGGGTACTGCCGCAATATGGGCAGCGCCCCGGCGATCTCGGAGAGCGAGTCGCGCAGAAACGGGAAAGCCGACGCCGCCAGATCACTGAGGTTTTCGTCTCCGCGCCGGGCGGTCACCACCATGGACGCCGGGCCGTAATCGAAGAATACGCGCCCGTCATCCAGGATGCGGAAGGCTTCGTCCATCAGTGCTTCTGATACTCAGGGAAGTCCTCGACGTTCTTGATGCAGTTCATGTGGCCGCCGATCATCGCGTAGTCTTCCTTCGTCATGGTGTACTCCACGGGGGCGACGGTCGCCGGGGTGGGCACCCAGGTGAAGGCGTGGTTGACGACCTTCGCGGTGTCAACGATGAAGTTGATGCCGCCGCCGGGGTAAACGTAAGCGGGAGCGCCGCCGATGGTCAGGTGCGCCTTGCCGGCGTGCACGGCCTCGGTGATGGCGATCGGGTGGTGGCAGACGCCGCCGCGGGCGGAGCCGCCGGTGCCGCCGCAGTACATAACGCTCGTGTTGGAGCCCTGGCAGTTGCTCTTGATGGCATCGACGACGCGCTGCGCCTTCTCGCTCATCGGGATCTCCTTCACGTCGCCGTCGGCCTGGACCTCGAAGAGGGCGCCGACTTCGCCGGTGGTGTTGGTGACAAGGATGGTCATGCCGGCGTGGGCAATGCTCATGTCAACGCTCTTGATGGCGTCGCGCGGCGTCTGGAGAACGGTGCCTCCGATGCCGTCGCCGTGGCCGCCGAAGTAACGGCCGACGGTGCTCTTGGTGGCGTTGGGGATAACGCCGGACCAGGTCATGCCGACTTCCTTGCCGGCGAGATGCTCGCTGAAGAGGCCGGTGACGTGGTGGTCGATGACGATGCACTCGTCCACGCACTCCTTCATGACGTCGGCGAGCAGGCCGATGGTGGCGCTGCCGCAGCCGATACGCATGGTGGTCTCCTGCGTGCCGTTGATGATGGGAGCGACGCCCTGCTGGCAGACGATCTTGATCATCTTGGGCTTGCCGGTCTCGTGGTCGGCGGTCTTGACGGTCAGCTCGACCTTCTCGCCGTTGGCAAGAGCGACAATGGTGCGGGCGGTGGCAAAGCCGCCGTCCTTCGCGGTCAGACGGTTCGCGCCGCCGACGTAGATCATCTTGGAGCCGTACTCCTCGGTATGTACGAGACCGACGGGCTTGCCTTCGCAGTAAACGGTGTCGCCCTCTTCGCCGATGTAGGTGTTGGTGTCGAGCTTGACGAGAACGCCGGAGTAGCTCAGCGGAGCCTCGGTGACGGTGGTGACGACGTCAACGCCGTCGCGCTTCTCGCAGACGATGTGCGGAGCCGGACGGATGCAGGGGTAATTGGTGCCCGCGCCGACAGCGGTGATGACGGGCTTGGCAATTCTCGGATCGATCTCGATCTGGGGCTTGCCCTCTACGACGAGCGCGCGGTTGCGGACCAGACGGCCGCCCTCGTTGGTGTAGCGCTTGCAGGCGCCGGTGGAGCCAACGGGAACTTTGCACTGGATGGAGCAGGAATGGCACTGCACCATGCCCTCGGTCTTCTCGGCGCCGTCGATGGCACCGAACGGGCAGACGCGGCGGCAGACGTTGCACTCAACGCACATGTTCGTGATGCTGACGACTTTCTTGCCGTCCGCACCCGGTTCAACGGCAATCGCACCGATGGGGCAGTTTTTCGCGCAAATCTGGCACTTCTTGCATTTTTCCTGATTGATTTTCAGCATGTCACGCTCTCCTTTTAATAATGTATACCTATCCCATGCGTTGGATAATCTCTCGTATATATTATTATCGCAAACCCCTATTTTTTTCAAATACATAATTTGTATGAAATTTGCTGTATTCATATCCAAACTATAGCGAAGGGTCTAATATTCGCCGAAAATCGCATATTGATTTTGTGCAGAATAAACATTCGGTAAAACCGTTTTGACAACTATTGCAATTTGTCGTCTTTTTTTGCATAATACTTCTACAGTTTGTATGCCGCGCAAAGCGGCATCATGCCGGAAAAGAGGGCGAAAATGGATAACAAAATGGATATGCGCGCCGTCGCGTGCGTCCTGCTGGCCGCAGGAGCGGGCTCGCGCTTCGGCGGCGGAAAGCTGCTCGCGGAATTTGGCGGCGAACGTCTTTTCGAGCGCGCGATGAACGTTCTGCCAAAGGAGCTTTTCTCGCGCGTCGCGGTCGTGTCCGGCTGTGAGGATATTCTCGCCGAGAGCGAGCGGCGCGGCTTTCTCGCCGTGCGCAACAGCGCCCCGGAGAAGGGCGTTTCCCTCTCCATCCGGCTGGGTCTTGAGGCAGCAAAGCCTTGCAGCGCCGTGCTTTTTCTCGTCTGTGACCAGCCGCTCCTCCGGAAAGAAAGCGTGCTCCGGATCCTCGAAGCGGGCGCGGCGCACCCCGAAAGGATCATCGCGCCGGAAGGTGCGGACGGGCGGCTCGGCAATCCCTGCCTGTTCCCGGCAGCCTATTTTCCGGAGCTTGCCGCGCTCGAGGGGGACCGCGGCGGAAAGCGCGTCATCCGCGCCCATCCGGAGGCGGTTTTGACCGTTCCGCTGCCGGAAGAAGAGCTCTTCGATACCGATACGAAAGAGGAACTTCAGCGGCTGAAAAAAGCATAGTTTTCTTAAATAGAACATCTAATCGCAACGAAACCGCCGGTACGATATATCGTACCGGCGGTTTGAATTTTACGTGATATTACACAATACCCTGATGCAGCATCGCGTCTGCGATCTTGAGGAAGCTCGCGATGTTTGCGCCGACGACAAGATTTCCGGGCTGTCCGGCCTCGACGGAGGCGTCGTAAGCGGCTTTGTAAATGCCGCGCATAATGTTGTGCAGCCGCTCGTCCACTTCCTCGAACGTCCAGCTCAGGCGCATGCTGTTCTGGGTCATTTCGAGCGCGGAGGTCGAAACGCCGCCGGCGTTCGCCGCCTTGGCCGGGCCGACGGGGATGCCCGCCGCCTGCAGCATGGCAACGGCCTCGAGCGTGCAGGGCATGTTCGCGCCCTCGGTGAGGATCATGGCGCCGCCGTTGAGGATCTTCTTCGCCTCGGCCACGTCCACCTCGTTCTGCGTCGCGCACGGGAGCGCCACGTCGCACGGCACATCCCAGATATTGCGGCAGCCCTCGTGATACGTCGCGCCCGGTACCTCGTCGGCATAGACCTTGATGCGCGCGCGGCGGTTCTGCTTGATGTCCTTGATGAGATCGAGCTTGATGCCGTCGGGATCGTGGACATAGCCGTTGGAGTCGGACATGCACACGACCTTACCGCCGAGCTGCATGGCCTTTTCCGCGGCGTAGGTCGCCACGTTGCCGCTGCCGGAGACGATGACGGTCTTGCCCTCAAAGGAGGTGTTGAGCTGGTGGTGGAGCACCTCGTCGGTGAAGTAGCAGATGCCGTAGCCGGTGGCCTCGGTGCGCACGAGCGAGCCGCCGTAGGAGAGATGCTTGCCGGTGAGCGTCGCGGCGTCGAACTGGTTGGTGATGCGTTTCATCTGGCCGAACATATAGCCGATCTCGCGGCTGCCGACGCCGATATCCCCGGCGGGGCCGTCGGTAAACTGGCCGATGTGACGATAAAGCTCGGTGATGAACGCCTGGCAGAAGCGCATGATCTCGTTCTCGCTCTTGCCGTGGGGGTCGAAGTCCGAGCCGCCCTTGCCGCCGCCGATGGGCAGCGTCGTGAGGCCGTTCTTGAGATTCATCTCAAAGCCGAGGAACTTCATGACCGAGAGGTTGACCGACGGATGGAAGCGCAGTCCGCCCTTGTAGGGGCCAATGGCGGAGTTGTACTGCACGCGGTAGCCGCGGTTGACCTGCACCTTTCCGGCATCGTCTACCCATGTGACGCGGAACGTGATGATCCGGTCGGGCTCGACGAAGCGCTCAAGAATCGCGTTCCGCTCCCACTCGGGGTGCTTATCCACGATGCCCTCAAGGCTCTCGAGAAATTCCCGGATGCACTGGTGGAACTCCGGGGCGTTGGGGTCGCGCGCGAGCACCTGATCGTATACCCGCTGGAGGTAGGCGTTTTTGAGCATGGATATGTCCTTCCTTTCGGTTTTTATTACTTGCGGCAGAATACGACGAGCTGTTCGGCGGAGGTAACGCCGTTCGCCTCATATTCCTCGTTGAGCCACGCGGCCTCGGCCGCGAGGAAGGCATGCGCCGGGTTGCTCTCGTACTTCTTGAGATTTTCCGGCACGGCGGCGATGCGCTCGCGCAGCTTGGCGACGACCTTGGGATCGTCGATGAGATCGCAGAGCGTCTTCTCCACGGTCAGCCCCGCGTTGCGCGCGAGCCAGAGGATCTCGCTCTTCGAGTACGTCGGGTGATGGTAAATGCCGTCGATGGTGTGCATCGTGCAGTCGATATCGTGGAGGATCCAGTGCGTGAGGCTCGCCTTGGGCTGGCCGTCGTTGTACATCTCGCTGAGGATAATGAGTCCGCCGGGCTTCACGACGCGCTTCATCTCCGCGAGCAGCGCCGCGAGATCGGGGATGTGGTGCAGGGAGTTGCCGATGCCGACGACATCGAAGGTATTATCCTCAAAATCCATATGGCACGCATCGCCGATAACAAAGTTCACCGGCATACCGGCGCACTTCTCTCTCCCCTTTTCAAACATCTTGTCGGAGCGGTCGAGCGCGACGATCTCCTTGCAGCTGCCGAACCCGGCGTACATTTCCTTGGCGAACGCGCCGTCGCGCGTGGCGATGTCGAGCGCCTTCTCAATATGGAGCGAAGAAAGCTCCTGCCGCAGTTTATCCATGAGGGGTCCCTCCTGTTACTTTTACTTGATATTTATTTAAACGTGAATGCTCCGGTTCCCGCAAAGGGTCCGGTACATTTCATTATACCGATGCTTCTCATTTTTTGCAAGTACGAACTTAGGAAATTGCGTTTTTCAGCCGTCCGCAGCCCCCGTCCTGCGTCCTGCACCAAATGTGTGCATCATTTCCCGCAATTTTATAAATACATCCGATTTTCTTATTTATTTTCAAAAAGAGCTTGCTTTTTTCGGATGGGTATGCTATATTATTTTTCGCAGAGAATAATTCTCCTTTGAGGATACCTTCATTGCTGCTTTTCTCCTTCTCTTCAGACAGACCGGAGCAGGCCGGAATCCCCCTTCCGCCCCGCTCCGGTCTGCTTTTTGCTTTTTTCCGCATTGTCGCCCACCAAGGACAAAAGGGCAAAAAGCACCGAAAAGACTTACCTGTCCGACGTGTGTGCTCTTGTTAATCGACGCTATCTCTGCATAAGCATACCGGATTTTCGGCGGAATGAAAAGAGAAAAGAGAGATTTTTCACATACCCTTTTCAAAATCGAATTAAAGTGATAAACTGCGGAGGAAGAAAAGGAGGGAAGTACATATGGATATTTTATCTCAGCTCAACAGTCCGGTCCTGTATCTCATCTGCGGCGGCATTATTTTCTTTGTTGCGCTGGTGTGCGTGTTCTTCATGGTACGCGCCTACCGCGCCGGCGTCGCCATCGGCATGGACAAAACGAAAATGAAGCGCACCATCACCGCGAGCGCCACGTTTGCCGCGCTCCCGAGCGTCGGCATCCTGCTCGGCGTCATCGCGCTCTCGGGCAGTCTCGGCACGCCGTGGTCATGGCTGCGCCTTTCGGTCATCGGCGCGCTGCACTATGAAACGCAGGTCGCGGAGGCCGCGGCGGAGGCAGTCGGTCTGCCGGGCCTTTCGGCCTCGGCAATGACGCCGCAGGCTTTTACCACGATCGCCCTTCTGATGGGCGTCTGCATCATGTGGGGCATGGTGTTTTCGATCTTCTTTAATAAGAAATACCTCTCGCGTCTCAAAGCGCCGAAGAAAAACGGCGCGGCGGGCGGCGGCTTCGGCGACACGGCCATGACCGCCATGTTCATCGGTCTTGTCAGCGCGTACATCGGCAGCTACATCGGCGCTCTCGTCTCCGGCGCGGGACGGTTCACGTTTGCGGGAAGCTGGATGCCGCTTGCGGTCGTTGCGGTGTCGGCGGCGGTGATGGCGGTGTTTGTATGGCTCGCCGAAAAGAAGAACGCCGCGTGGGTCGATAACTTTTCCATTGCGGGCAGCATGCTCGCGGGAATGGCGGCAGCGGTGCTGCTGCGCGGCGTGTAAGGAGGAAATGCAATGAACGAACAGGAAAAGACCGTCCGGTTTGAGGCCTACAACCGCCGGACGCACACCTATGGCCGCATCGCCTGCGGCGTGACGCTCGTGCTGCTGCTCGGCGCGCCGTTTCTGATGGGCTACATTCTCGGCGCAATGCCCGATATGCGCGCGTTCGGCAGGGGATTTCTTGCCATCGGTATCGTGTGGCTCGTGAGCTGCGTGGCGGAATATCTCGTCTATACGCCGATGCTCGGCGCGGGCGGCGGGTATCTCGCATTCATCACAGGCAACCTCATCAACATGAAGATCCCGTGCGCGGTCAACGCGCGCGATATCGTAGGGGCCAAGACCGGCACGCCGGAAAACGAGATCATCTCCACGCTCTCGATCGCCACGGCGTCGCTCGTGACGATCGTCATTCTTGCGCTCGGCGTGCTGCTGCTCATCCCGCTGCAGCCCGTGCTGCAAAGCCCGGCGCTCCAGCCGGCATTTGACAATGTCGTTCCCGCGCTCTTCGGCGCGATGGCGTATAAGTACTACCGGAAGAACATGAAGATCGCGCTCTGGCCGCTTGTCCTTATGAGCGTACTCTTCATCCTCGTGCCGGGGCTGCTCGGCTCAACGAGCTTTATGATATTGCCCTCCGGCGCGATCGCCATCGGCGTGGCGTACTTCCGGTACCGCCGCTCGCGGAAGGAGACGGCGGCATGAGAGTCGTAGGCTATGTTCTGCTCGCCGTGCTCGGCGTACTCGTGCTGCTTCTGCTTGCGGCAGTGATCCGCACGCTGTGCATGAAGAAAAAAACCTCGGATTATACGCCGCACCCGGACGCCGCGCGCGAGCGGGAGTATGCGGAAAAGCTCTCGCGCATGGTAGCGTATGAGACCGTGTCGCACCCGGACGATCCGGAGCTCGAAAAGTTCCGCGGCTTTCATAAGCTGCTCGCGGAGCTGTATCCGACAGTACACGAAAAGCTGGAAAAAACGGAGATCGACGGGAATCTCCTGTTCTTCTGGGAGGGCATAAATCACGACAGGCCGCTCGTGCTCATGTCGCATCAGGACGTTGTCCCGGCGGAGGGAACATGGGAGCACGCGCCGTTCTCCGGCGACATTGCCGACGGTAAGGTCTGGGGCCGCGGCGCTTCAGACACAAAGTGCAGCGTCATGGGCTTTTTCCAGGCGTGCGAGGAGCTGCTGCGGGAAGGGTACGTCCCCGAGCAGGACGTGTACCTCTCGTCCTCCTGTACGGAGGAGTTCGCCGGGCCCGGCGGCGGCAAGCTCGTGGACGAGCTGCGTCGGCGGGGCGTGAAGCCGTTCCTCGTCTGCGACGAGGGCGGCGGCATCATCTCCGAGCCCATCGGCGGCATTCATGGGAATTTCGCCATGCTCGGCGTGTTTGAAAAGGGGAAAGCGGATGTGCGTTTCACGGCGCGCTCCAACGGCGGCCATGCGAGCGCGCCGCCGAAAAACTCGCCCGTGGCGCGGCTTGCGGCGTTTGTGGACAGCGTGGAAAAGCACCCGCCCTTCCGGAAAAAATTCGAGCCGGAGGTGAGCGCGATGTTTGCCCGGCTCGCGGCGTACGCGCCCTTCGCACTGCGGCTTCTCTTCGGCAATCTCTGGCTTTTCGCGCCGTTTATGAAGCTCGTCATGCCCGCGCTCTCGCCGCAGGCGGGCGCCATGCTGCGCACAACGGCGGCCTTCACGATGCTCTCCGGTTCGGACGCCTGCAACGTGCTGCCGCAGGAGGCAAGCGTGTGGGCCAATCTCCGGTTCATCCCGCACCAGGGAATGGACGAGAGCCTTGCGCTTATCAAAAAGCGCGCGGAAAAGTACGGTATCGAGACAGAAGTTCTCTCCGCGAGCGATTATTCTGCCCCCGCGGATATCCACGGCGAGGCGTGGCGGCGTGTGACCGATACGATCGCCGAGGTGTTTCCCGGCCTTGCCTGGAGCCCGTATGTCATGACCGGCGCGACGGACGCGAAGAACTATCAGGCGATCTGCGATAACTGCATCCGCTTTGCCCCGGTGATCTACGGCCCCGAGCAGATGCGCGGCATGCATGGCGTCAACGAGAACATCGAAACGGCGTGTTTGCCGGGCGCGGTGGATTTCTATAAGGCGCTCATTGGCAAAAATCGCTGAAATTGCAATTTGGAAACGATTTTTTGGGTCAAATCTATTGCAAAATCGAATCAATCGGGCTATATTACAACCAAAGAAAAAACCATTCGGAAAGGGTGAAGTTATTTATGGCAGGAGCACACAGAATCGGCATCCTGACGAGCGGCGGCGACGCCCCCGGTATGAACCCCGCGATCCGCGCCATCGTCCGCACGGCCGGCGCTGAGGGAATCACCTGCATCGGCATCCGCCGAGGTTACGCCGGACTCATCAACGGCGATGTTTTTGAGTTGACCGGCAACGACGTAGACGGCATTGCCCGCCGCGGCGGTACCATTCTCTATACCGCCCGCAGCGAGGAATTCCGCACGGAAGCCGGTATTGACAAAGCCGCAAAAGTCTGCAAATATCTTGGCATCGACGGCCTTATCACCATCGGCGGCGACGGCACTTACCGCGGCGCGCTGGAGCTGGCCCGCCGGGGTGTCCGCGTCGTGGGTATCCCCGCGACGATCGACAACGACATGGGCTGCACCGAGTATACCATCGGCTTTGATACCGCCTGCAACACCGCGATCGAGGCCATTGACAAGCTGCGCGACACCGGGCAGAGCCACGAGCGCGTGTCGGTCGTAGAGGTCATGGGCCGCAACGCCGGCCATCTCGCGCTCTACACCGCCTTGGCTGCCGGCGCTTCCGCCGTGCTGCTTCCCGAAAAGGAAGTCGATCTTGAGCATGATGTGATTGATGTGATCCGCCGCGGCTGCATCCACGGCCGCCGCCACCACATCGTCGTCGTCGCCGAGGGCGTGGGCCATGTCCACGAGTACGCGCAGACGATCGAAGAGGAGACCGGGCTCGAGACCCGCGTGACGGTCCTCGGCTACATCCAGCGCGGCGGCGCGCCGAGCGGACGTGACCGTGTGTCCGCCGCGATGATGGGCGTGCGTGCGATCGACGTGCTCAAGTCGGATGCCTCGAGCCGCGTCATCGTCGAGCGGAACGGCCGTTTCGAGGATATGGACATCGAGGAAGCGCTCCAGATGAAGCGCGAGCTCGACGAGGAGATGTTCGTTGCCTGCAACCGCATCGACACCTCTTATCAGTACCACCACAAGAAAACCACCTGAGCCGGAGGGCGTCCTCCGGGCGATGAACAAATGAAAAAATGCGGTGTCTCGCAAAGAGACACCGCACTTTTTGCCGGAGGATCTATGAAGAAATTTATCGGAAACAAAGACTTTTACAAGCTGGTCGCGGCGCTCGCGCTGCCGCTGCTGCTGCAGAACGCCGTATCGACGTTTGTGAACCTGCTCGATAACCTTATGGTCGGGCGGATCGGCACGGAATCGATGTCGGGCGTGTCCATCGTCAACCAGCTTCTGTTCGTATATAATCTCTGTCTCTTCGGCGGCACGGGCGGCGCGGGCATTTTCGGCGCGCAGTTTTTCGGCCGCGGCGACTATAACGGCGTCCGGCATACGCTGCGCTTCAATATCCTGCTCTGCGCCGGATTTACAGTGATCGCCACGGTGCTGCTCGCGCTCATCCCGGATACGCTCATCGGCGCGTTCCTGCACGAGGCGGGCACCGGCGGCGATCTCGCGCTCACGCTCTCGGAAGGCGAGGACTACCTTCGCATCATGCTCTTCGGTCTGCCGGCGTTCTGCCTTACGACGGCGTATGTGAGCATACTGCGCGTCACCGGCGACAACCGCCTGCCGATGAAGGCGAGCATCGCGGCGATCTTCGTCAATCTCGTTTTCAACTATCTGCTCATCTACGGCAAGCTCGGCTTCCCGATGCTCGGCGTCCGCGGCGCAGCCATTGCCACGGTGCTCTCGCGCTATGTGGAGTTCGGACTGATCCTGCTCGGCACCCACGGGAAGAAAACGCCGCCGCGGTTTATCCGCGGGCTGTACCGCGGCTTTGCGATCCCCGGCCATCTCGCCGGACAGATCGTCCGCAAGGGCATGCCGCTGCTCGTGAACGAGATGTTCTGGTCGCTCGGCATGACGATGCTCACGCAGTGCTACTCCTACCGCGGGTTGGACGCCATTGCCGCGCTGAACATCAACTCCACGGTGCTCAATCTCTTCAATACCGTTATCTTCACGATGGGCAACACCGTCGGCATCATCATCGGCAACCTGCTCGGCGCGGAGGAGTATGACCGCGCGCGGAATTACTGCCCGAAGCTCGCCGCGCTCAGCTGCGCGGCCAGCGCGGCGGTCGGCGTTGTGATGTTCCTCGTCGCGCCGTATGCCCCGCGGCTTTACAACACCTCCCACGAGATCATGACGCTCGCCGCGTCGCTCATGCGCATCTGCGCTCTCATGCTGCCGGTCCACGCCGTGGTAAACGCCGCGTACTGGACCATCCGCGCCGGAGGCCGGACGTACATCACCATGCTTTCGGACAGCGTGTTCACCTGGGTCGTGTCGGTATCGATCGCGTGGGTGCTCATCCATAAAACGGGTCTGCCGCTCGTGGAGGCGTACCTCTTTGTGAATCTCGCCGACCTTATCAAAATGGTCATCGGCATCGTGCTTCTCCGCCGCGGCATCTGGGTGCGCAACATCGTCACCGGCGAGGAGATCGCGGCCGGGAATGCTGCGGGCTGATTTCCGGTTGTATTCTTCACCGTTTCGGTGTAAAATCGTTTCAATGAGGTGAGAACAATGCATCGAATCGGTGTTTTTGACAGCGGCATCGGCGGTCTTACGGTGCTGCGCCAGCTCCGGCGGGCATTCCCGCAGCTGGATATGGTATATCTCGGCGACACCGCCCGCGTACCCTACGGCGGGCGCTCGGTCGAGACGATCACGCACTATGCCGAGGACGATGTGCGCTTCCTGCTCCGCAAGGACGTGGAGGCGATCGTCATCGCCTGCGGCACGGTGAGCTCCAACTCGCTCGACGCGCTGCGCGAAAAGTTTGACCTGCCGATCTACGGCGTGATCGAAAGCGCGGCGCGGCTTGCTGCGAGCATGACGAAAACGCGCTCCGTCGGCGTCATCGGCACACAGGCAACGGTCAAGAGCGGGGCATACGAAACGCACATCCGCGCCATAGACCCCGGTGTACATGTCGTCTCCCGCGCCTGCCCGCTTTTTGTGCCGCTCGTGGAAAACGGCATCGCGCCGGACGATATCGTCGCGGAGACGGTCTGCTCGCGGTATATGGAGGCCTTTGACGGCAAGAATATCGACGCGCTCATCATGGGCTGCACGCATTACCCCGTGTACCGCCCGGCGCTCGAAAAGCGGCTGCCCGGCGTGCGGATGATCGATGTCGGCGAAGCGCTCGCCGAAGCGCTGCGGCCCCTTTTCGCCGAAAGCCGCGGCACCGGCGCGGTCGAATACTACGTTACGGAGCGCAGCGCCGCCTTTGACGAAATCGTCCGCGTCATGGATCCTTCGCTTGACCCTGCCGCCATCCGCGTGGAGAACGCCTTTATACAGTAAAATATAGAAAAATGAGCCGTTTTCGTTACCGAAAACGGCTCATTTTGTGTAGAAACCAGCCGGGAAACATACTTGACGAACACGCCGATGTGTAATATAATTTTGCTATCGATATAGTGCAAAACTCAACAAAAGAGATATAAAATGTGGAGGAGTCAGCATGGATAAGCAGACCAAGTCCGGAATGCCTGTGGATGAAAGCAAATATTCCTTTACGATCCCCCGCACGGACGAGCCGAGAGAGAAGATCCTCAAGCTCGGCGCGATGATCACCGACCGCATCGGCAAGGTCACGGGCAACGATCCCGAGTATTGGGGACTCGCGGGCGTTGTTACGGACGAAATGGCGGATGTCGCGCTCAAGATGAAGGTGCGCAAGCCGAAAACGACAGCGCAGATCGCCGCGCTCACCGGCAAAAGCGAGGAAGAGCTCGAAAAGCTGCTCACCGAGATGGCGTACATCGGCCTTGTCGAGTACAACTGGGAAAATCTGGACGGGAAAAACCCGAACCACGAGAAGCGCTGGACGCTGCCGCAGTTCGTTCCGGGCAGCGCGGAGTTCGTCAACATGCGTCAGTCGCAGATCGACGAGCACCCGGAGGTCGCGGCGTTCTTTGAGCGCATGACGTTCCTCCCGCTGGAGAAGGTCACGCCGATGGTGCCTCCCGGAGGCGCCGGCATCGGCATGCATGTTATCCCCGTGGAAAAGGCGATCGAGACCGAGAACAAGTCCGTCTCCATCGAGCACATCTCCCACTGGCTGAAAAAGTACGACGGCGTTTACGCCGCTTCGCCCTGTTCCTGCCGTATGTCCCGCGCCAAGCTCGGCGAGGGCTGCGGCGACGATCCGCAGGACTGGTGCATCGCCGTGGGCGATATGGCGCGCTACGTCGTCGAGACCGACCGCGGCCATTACATCACCTATGACGAGGTGCTCGAGATCCTGCACAAGGCCGAGGAGAACGGCTTTGTCCATGAGATCACGAACATCGACGGCGAAGAGAAGATCATCGCCATCTGCAACTGCAACGTGAACGTCTGCAACGCGCTGCGCACGAGCCAGCTTTTCAACACGCCGAACCTCTCCCGCAGCGCCTACGTTGCGAAGGTCGAGAGCGAAAACTGCGTTGCGTGCGGCCGCTGTGTTGAGACGTGTCCCGCGGGCGCGGTGAAGCTCGGCCAGAAGCTCTGCACGAAGGACGGCCCCATCGAGTACCCGCGCCACGAGCTGCCGGACGAGACCGCCTGGGGCCCGGATAAGTGGGACATCAACTACCGCGACAACAACCGCATCAACTGCTACGATACCGGCACGTCCCCGTGCAAGACGGCGTGCCCGGCGCACATCGCCGTGCAGGGCTATCTGAAGCTCGCCGCGCAGGGCAAGTACCGCGAGGCGCTCCAGCTCATCAAGCGCGAAAACCCGTTCCCCGCCGTATGCGGGCGCATCTGCAACCGCCGCTGCGAGGACGCCTGCACCCGCGGCACCGTCGACCAGGCCGTCGCCATCGACGAGGTCAAGCGCTTCATTGCCCAGCAGGATCTCGAAGCTGCCACGCGCTTCATCCCCGAAAAGGTCATCCCGAAGGTCGAGGGCGGATTCGATGAGAAGATCGCCATCATCGGCGCGGGGCCGGCGGGCATGTCCTGCGCGTACTTCCTCGCCGAGAAGGGCTACCGCCCGACCGTATTCGACAAGGCGCCCCGTCCCGGCGGCATGCTGATGAACGCCATTCCGAACTTCCGTCTCGAAAAGGACGTTGTGGAGGCCGAGATCGACATTCTGCGCGAGATGGGCGTGGAATTCCGCTGCGGCGTGGATGTCGGCAGGGACGTCACCATCCCCGAGCTGCGCGCGCAGGGCTACAAGGGGTTCTATGTTGCCGTTGGTCTGCAGGACGGCGGACGTCTCCGCGTTCCCGGCGACGACGCCGAGGGCGTTATGTCCGGCGTGGACTTTACAAAGAAGGTCAACCTTGCGCCCGAAACGAAGCTCACCGGCAAGGTCGTTGTGATCGGCGGCGGCAACATCGCCTCCGATGTCGCCCGCACCGCCGTACGCTGCGGCGCGGAGAGCGTGACGCTCTATTGCCTGGAGGGGTACGACGAAATGCCCATGGGCGAAGAGGATCGTACCGAGTGCGAGCGCGACGGCATCTCCATCCATGCCGGCTGGGGCCAGACCGCGATCGACACCGAGAACGGCCATGCCAGGGCCATTCGCTTCCGCAAGTGCCTGTCCGTCAAAAATGCCGAGGGCCGCTTCGCCCCCGCGTTTGACGACGCCCGGACCGAGACCGCCGAGGCGGATACGATCCTTTACTGCATCGGCCAGCACGCCGCCTGGGGCGAGCTGCTCGCCGGAACAAAGGTGGAGTTCAACCCCAACGGCACCGTCAAGGCGGATCCGTTGACCTACCAGACCGCCGAGCCCGACATCTTCGTCGGCGGCGACGCCTACACCGGCCAGAAGTTCGCCATCGACGCCATCGCCGCCGGCAAGGAGGGCGCCGTGTCCCTGCACCGCTTTGTGCAGCCGAACACGAGCCTCACCATCGGCCGCAACCGCCGGCAGTTCATCGAGCTCGATAAGAAAAACGTTCTTCTCGATATCAACAGCTTTGACAACACGCCGCGCCAGCGCCCCGGCTACAACGAGGAGCTGCGCCGCACGATGCAGGACGGCCGCGCATGTTTCACCGAGGAGCAGGTCAAAGCCGAGACCGCCCGCTGTCTCGGCTGCGGCGCGAGCGTCGTCGATCCGAACAAGTGCATCGGCTGTGGCATCTGCACGACGCGCTGCGGCTTTGACGCCATCCGTCTCCACCGCGAGCGTCCCGAGTGCAGCACCATGGTGCGCAGCGAGGACAAGATGAAGGCCATCCTGCCGTATATGCTCAAGCGCGCCGTGAAGATCAAGCTCAAGGGCAAAAAGGGCTGAGCATGCACGAGCTTGGGATCGTATTCCACATGATAAAAACCGTCGAGCGCATCGCGGAAGAAAACGTTCTTACGAGCGTTTCTTCCGTCACGCTCGAGCTTGGCGAGGTGTCCGGCGTTGTGCCGCACGAGCTCACATCCTGCTGGAACTGGGCCGTTGCGCAGACGGAGGGTTTGAAGGGCGCGGAGCTTAGGATCGAGACCATTCCCGCCGTGACGCTTTGCGAGAACTGCACCCATACGTATCCGACCGTCCCGCAGGGACGCGTCTGCCCGCTGTGCGGCGGCGAGGAAACCGTGCTCCTGCAGGGCAACGAGATCAATCTCAAAGAAATCGAGGCTTGCTGAAATGGACAGTGTACGCATCATAGAGATCAAGGAGAGCGTTTTTGCCGACAACGACCGCGAGGCCGACCGCGTCCGCGCAAAGCTCAAGGAGGAAAAAACATTCCTTCTCAATCTCATGTCCTCGCCCGGCTCGGGCAAGACGACGACGCTTCTGCGCACGATCGAGCGCTTGAAGGACGATCTCCGCATCGGCGTTATGGAAGCGGACATCGATTCCTCCGTAGACGCCGAGACCATCGCCCGCACGGGCGTGAAGAGCATCCAGCTCCACACCGGCGGCATGTGCCATCTCGATGCCGGAATGACCGAGCAGGGGCTTACCGAGCTCGGCACGGCGGACGTCGATCTCGCGGTGCTTGAAAACGTCGGCAATCTCGTCTGCCCGGCGGAGTTCGATACGGGCGCGGTGAAAAACGCAATGATCCTCTCCGTGCCGGAGGGCCACGATAAGCCGCTCAAATACCCGCTCATCTTCACCGTGTGCGACGCGCTCATCATCAACAAGATCGATGTACTGCCGTATTTCGATTTTGACATGGACAAGGTGCGCGAGTACGCGCTGCGGCGCAACCCCCGTCTGGAGATCTTCCCGATCTCCGCCAAGACCGGCGAGGGCGTCGAGGCCTGGACAAACTGGCTCAAAAAGCAGGTCCGGGACTGGACGGAGGAATAAAAGCAAAAAAACGGAGCAGTCATTTCTGACTGCTCCGTTTTTCTATGGAGAGCGGCGAGTTATTTAACTTCTGCGGTCGTCTGCGCCATAACGGTCAGAGCCTCGAGCACATCGGCCTTCTGGCTCTCCTCGTAATACGTGCCGGTGTAAATGTAGAGGTAAGCGCCGGTCACGGCGTAGAGCGTGATCTGATCCGTGGGCGGGATGGAGAGGATCGCATCGCGGCCTCCGGCGGCGTCAACGTCGTCCTGCGTGATGACGCCCTGCTCGAGAAGACGGTCGAGCATCTCATCGTTGAAGCGCGTGACCGTTTCGGTGTAGATCACACTCTTGCCGTTGATCGAGCGAAGCTCGGCATTGAGGATCTCAATGTTGGGGAACGATTCGGTAATGCTTTCCGTGAGCTTGTTCATGTACTTTTCCGTGAACTTGCCGCTGTAGGTGCCGGACTGCTGCGCGTTGATGTTGACGGCCTGTCCAGTTCCCTGCGTATCGTTATAATAGATGATGAGCGGGGAAGTGCCGTCGCTGCCGGTCCACTTATCGGCGGGATACTGCGTCGAAAACGTGCTGTTGCTGACCGTTCCGAGTGTCATGGAGGAGAGATCGACCTTCTCCAGCGGGGGATAATCCTCCTCGCTCACGGTGCCGCATCCGGCGAGGATCAGGCAGAGCACGAGACAAACGGCGGCGAGCGCCGCAAAAGTTTTTCTTTTCATAGCTATCACTCCTTTGCTGAGTGACAATGATTTTACCATATCGCTGAGGAAAAGACAACCTTTATTCCACCGTCTCGCCGAGCTTCCCGGCGAGCTTTGCGAGCGGCTTTACCTTCCAGCGCAGCACCATGCCGAGCGCCGCGCCGACGAGCGCCTGCAGGATCTGGTAGGGGAGCTTTGCGATCGCCGCGGCGGGCGTCGCGTAGATGAACGCGCGGCCGAGCGAGTAGCCGACGACCATGATGACCGCGCCGAGCAGCACGCCGATGAGGGACGCGATCACGGGCTTCTCCTTCATCATCCGGTGGGCGCAGAGCGAAATGACGACTGCCTGCAATCCGTGTGTGACGAGCGAGACGAACATCGGCGTCGGATAAAAGAAGAAATCGCCGAGGAACGCGCCGACACCGCCGACGCAGAACGCCCCCAGCGGGTCAAGGATCAGCGCGGCAAAGCAGATGATCACGTCGTTCAGATAGAGATGTCCGCCCGGAACGGGAACGCTGAACACGCTCATGCTCATAATGATGTTCATTGCCATCAGCAGCGCCGTCGTGCAGAGCCAGCGCGTGCCGTGTTTCGTTTTCGTTGTCATGGATATATCTCCCCTTGTTTTTTTCTTACCCATAGCTTACAATGTTCTGGATATATTAAAATATCCAGAAAAGGAGAAAATAATAATACCAGATGAAACAGGACAACGAACACCGCCCGGCGTATCTGCGCCTGTATGAGCGCCTGCGCGGCGAGATCGTCCGCGGCGATTATCCCTTCGGCGCGCGGATGCCGTCCAAGCGGCAGCTGGCCGAGGAGGAGGGACTGAGTGTCGTCACGGTAGAGCACGCTTACGCGCTGCTGACGGACGAAGGGTATCTCGAAGCGCGCCGCCGCAGCGGGCACTATGTGCAGTTCCACGATACGGACGGCTTTGTGCCGAGTGCGCCGGTAAGACCGGCGGCTGTCCCGGCGGGGGAGAGGGCGGACTTTCCGTTTTCGGTGCTCTCGCGGGTGATGCGCCGCGTCATCAGCGAGTACGGCGAGCAGCTTCTGGAAAAAAGCCCGAACAACGGCTGCGATGCGCTGCGGCAGGCGATCTCGCGCTATCTCGCGCGCAGCCGCGGCATCCGCGTGAAGCCGGAGCAGATATTCGTCGGCTCCGGCGCGGAATATCTCTACGGACTGATCGTGCAGCTTCTCGGCGCGGCGCGCATCTACGCGGCAGAGGATCCGTCGTATGAAAAGATCGCGCTCGTTTACCGCGCGCACGGCGCTTCGCTCGAGCTTCTGCCGCTCGGCGCGGACGGCATCCGCATCAATTTTTTTCCCGTTCATGTCAACCAGTAATTCTCTCATTTGACGAAAAACTTCTCTGTTTTCCTCCTGATTTTCAACAAAAGGCGCAACCGTCATCAGCCCACGCACGCGAATATGCTGCATTTTCGCAATCTCTCTGAGCAGCGCTTCGGTATCCTCCGGCTTCACGCCGAATTTGCTTTCCTCCGCTGCCATGTTCACCTCAATCAGAATATCCATCACAATATCCTTCTGTGCCGCGCGCTTTTCAATTTCCTCCGCCAGCTTCAGGCTTTCCACAGAATGAATCATATCCACCTTATCAATGATATATTTCACCTTGTTTGTCTGCAAATGCCCAATTAAGTGCCAGT
>OGYO01000615.1_pt1 | contig 18506 bp, 10 predicted proteins | sample 1576561 | NCBI WGS metagenome assembly OGYO01 (sample SAMEA3541507, study PRJEB24748) | human gut metagenome | biome: human gut; feature: human-associated habitat; material: faeces | place: China | collected 2012 | reverse complement strand
TGTGCAGCAGCACGCCCTTGACGAAGAGCTCGATTCCCAGCTCCTCGCGTATCTCGTGAATCCACCGTGGCAATCGTTGTTATGGCAACCATGCTGCTGCTGGGTATCGTTACCTGGGAAGACGTGGTTAAAAATAAAGGCGGCTGGAATACCTTAATCTGGTACGGCGGTATTATCGGATTAAGCTCCTTATTATCGAAAGTTAAATTCTTCGAATGGTTAGCTGAAGTCTTTAAAAATAACCTGGCATTTGATGGTCACGGTAACGTTGCTTTCTTCGTTATTATTTTCCTCAGCATTATCGTGCGTTATTTCTTCGCTTCCGGTAGTGCCTATATCGTTGCTATGTTACCGGTATTTGCCATGCTGGCGAACGTCTCCGGCGCACCGTTAATGTTAACCGCGCTGGCACTGTTGTTCTCCAACTCCTATGGCGGCATGGTTACTCACTATGGCGGCGCGGCAGGTCCGGTCATCTTTGGCGTGGGTTATAACGATATTAAATCCTGGTGGTTGGTCGGTGCGGTACTGACGATATTAACCTTCCTGGTGCATATCACCCTCGGCGTGTGGTGGTGGAATATGCTGATCGGCTGGAACATGCTGTAAATATACTCGTCATACTTCAAGTTGCATGTGCTGCGTCTGCGTTCGCTCACCCCAGTCACTTACTTATGTAAGCTCCTGGGGATTCACTCGCTTGTCGCCTTCCTGCAACTCGAATTATTTAGAGTATATCCATTTATTATCTTTCTGCGCACTTCACGGTGCGCAGATATCTGGAGCATTTGATGATCAAGTTATCTGAAAAAGGCGTGTTTCTCGCCAGTAATAACGAAATAATTGCCGAAGAACATTTCACCGGCGAAATTAAAAAAGAAGAAGCCAAAAAAGGCACTATTGCCTGGTCTATTCTCTCTTCTCATAATACGTCCGGAAATATGGATAAACTTAAAATTAAGTTTGATTCATTAGCCTCTCACGATATTACCTTTGTTGGTATTGTACAGACCGCTAAAGCGTCCGGAATGGAACGTTTCCCGCTGCCGTATGTGCTGACCAACTGCCATAACTCACTCTGCGCCGTCGGCGGCACCATTAACGGTGATGACCATGTTTTTGGTTTATCGGCGGCCCAGCGTTATGGCGGTATTTTTGTGCCTCCGCATATTGCGGTCATCCATCAATATATGCGTGAGATGATGGCACCGGCGAAATCCGCTTTCCCTGCAATTATAGCGAGGATATTTTTGCGCCGAAAGCTGATGTTCTCGGCATTTATGGTCAGAACGGCTCCGGCAAAACAACATTTATTGATGCACTGGAAATCCTGAAAACGCTGCTGTCCGGGCAAAAGGTCGGGGCAGAACTGTCAGACTGCATTTCCTACGGACAAGAGAAAGCCGAACTGCAATTTGAGTTCAGCATCCTCAAGCTGAATGAGGGCAATGTAGTATATAAGCGGCGTCTCATCTATTCTGCTGTTTTGAGTAAAGATGCCATTGATGAAACCGTCAAGTGCGCCACAACCAGAACTGATTCAGCAAAAACAGCTTGGATGAAACCAATCTTCGAGTGTACGCACCAGTCAGAGGACGCTGTGTTCTCACCACAAGTTAGGCTGGAATCGTTATTCGGTTCGAAGCAAAATGCAAAAATGAACGAGCTTCGTGTTATAAAATTACTGTGCCAAAAGGAGCATCGGTCCTTTCTTTTCTCCCCAGAGTTCCTGAAAATGCTTCATGATGTAGCGCAGGAACATGACGATAAAGTTGAACCGCTGTTCGAACTGTCCAACTTTGCAAACACATCATTCTTTGTCATCTTGAACCGAAATAACGGGCTGATCTCGCTGGATGCAGCAATTCCTGTTAATTTCAGGACAGAAACGGCTGGCGGTACGTTTGCACTGCCGATTGATCAGCCAGTTACAATCCCAAACCGCTTTTTGGAAATCATACAACAGGTCATAGCAACTATCAGCACTGTTCTCTGCGAAATTGTTCCCGGTGCACAACTGTCACTTGTGGAACTCGGTACGGAGTTGATGGAAAATGGCGAGCAAGGCACAAAAATCCAGTTGGCAAGGGAGCTTTCCTGCGCCAATGGTAAACTGCATCTCCTACCTTTAAAATATGAATCTGAGGGCATTAAAAAAATCATCTCCGTTCTGCATTTGTTGATTGCTGCATATAATAGCCCGTCCATCACACTCGCGATTGACGAGCTGGACTCCGGTATCTACGAGTATCTGCTGGGAGAATTGCTGCGAATCATGCAAAAATCCGGCAAGGGGCAGTTGATTTTCACCTCGCATAATCTCTATCCGCTGGAAACATTGGAAAGCAATTCTATCGTCTTTACAACGACGAACCCAAGCGCTCGATATACTCGCATCAAAAGCGTGCGGGCAACAAATAATCTGCGCTCCATGTACCTACGTGAAGTCATCCTTGGAAGCGATGATGATGCATCTCTCTACGAAGAAACCAATGTGTCCGAAATCGCGCACGCAATGAGAGTAGTCGGCAAGCGTATGGAGAGCCTTTCTTTGTCGGGGGACGCATCCTCGGAGGTGTCCAATGGCTAAAAAGAAGGTTATGCTCTTTATCGTAGAGGGGCCAACAGATGAAACCAGCCTGTCTACGGTTTTGAACCGTATCTTTTCTTCCGCGACAGTAAAATTTCAGGTCATTCATGGAGATATTCTGACCCGCGATTTCACTTCTTCGGACAAGATCGTGGCTGCCGTTTGGGAGCAGGTCAAGGAGTTTATGGGCAGTATCTACAGAAAGAGCGATATTTGCCGAATCGTTCATCTCACCGATATGGACGGTGCATTCATCCCTGATGATGCTGTTGTCGAGGATAATACAGTGGAAATTGGCGCTCCACCGTACTATACAGAAACCCAAATTCAAACGTCAAATCGTGCCGGGATTCTTGACCGCAACCAGCGCAAACGGAACAATATCGACCGACTTTCTGCCTGCCCCAAAGTCGCGGGTATTCCATATAGCATGTACTACTTCTCTTTGAATTTAGAGCATATTCTTCATGGAAGGACGAACCTTTCGGACTGGGAAAAAATTCGGTGTGCCGAGGAGTTTGACTTGAAGTACGGCGATGACCCGGACGGATTTACGCTGTTTATGAAGGAATCTTCGTTCTCCGTATGCGATGATTATCGCAGGTCGTGGGCGTTTATCAAAACAGAGTTGCATTCCTTGGAGCGGTACAGCAATTTTGGCATCGAGCTGCCGCCCCGAAAAACCGCAACGCTCCAACCAAATCGATGATCTGATATAGCAAATACCGTACATTTGAACTGCACTGCTCGAATCCCGTGTTACCTGTGTCATAAGCGGAACGCTTTCCGGGATTTGCGCAGTGCATTTTCTCTTCATGAGATTGCTGTCAGAACAAAGAAGAAAGGATTCAATGTCCGATTGTTGCCCCAAACGGAGCAGGAATGCAAGTCGGCGTGAAACCGCTAAATCCCGAAGTATTTTTCAAAGAACTGTGCAAGCCGCTGGATGATCGTTTTCTTCTTTTCCGTGCGGTTGCCGCCGCCAAAGCGGGAGACGGGCGGCAGGATCTGGTCAATATCCGTGCCGGTCGTTTTGAGCGCGCCGTCGCGGAAAGCGTTGGCAACAAAGCGCTGCGCTTCTGCGGGCTTCAGCTTTTCTTCTGCGATGATTTGCTCCAGCTCCTGCTGTTTTTGCTGCTGCACATAACTCTGCCAATCGCGGTCAACATCCGTTGCAGCGTTGACGGTGTTGATAAAGCCGTGGATCAGGGCCTTTTTGCTGCGCAGCTGGATGCTGGAATCAATCGCCCGGTCGATGCTTCCCAGAATGCTTTTGTCCTTGCAGTTCGATTCATGGTACTTCATGACCAGCATCAGGATATAATCAATGTTGATCTCCACCTGCCGGATGAGCTCGATCTCGAAGGTAATATCATCGTTGATGTTTTCTTTGTCCCCATCCGTTTTCGGGCGATACGCCTGATAAAGATCGAGATACACGCTCTGGTAATCCTGAAAATCCCGCTCCGGCAGGATTTCATTGCCTGCAAACTGGTCAAATGCGCTTAAGATATTTTTAAGCCGCAGGATATTGCCATAGAGCTTGATGAAATCTTTTTGCTTCTGCTCACCAGTGATCGGCTGGCCAAGCGGGAAATCGCTTGACAGCTCGTCGATCAAATCGCGGTAACCGGGAATAGCCTTGCCGTTTTCCTCATAGCCGTCATAGTACGCATCATAGCCCTTGAGAAGCACAACGCCGCTGGCTTCGCGGTCACCAAAAAGCGCGATCGCGTCGTCGGTGGCTTTTTGCAGATTGCGGAAGCAGACGATATTGCCGTAGGTCTTGACGGAGTTCAAAATCCGGTTCGTCCGGGAAAACGCCTGAATCAGACCGTGCATTTTAAGATTCTTGTCCACCCAGAGCGTGTTGAGCGTTGTCGCGTCAAAGCCCGTCAGGAACATATTGACCACGATGAGCAGATCGACCTCCCGCGCCTTGACGCGCTGGGACAGGTCTTTGTAGTAGTTCTGGAACTTGTCCGCCGACGTGTCAAAATTGACATGGAACGTCTGGTTATAGTCCTGAATGGCGGCGTCCAGAAAATCCCGCGCGGTCTGATCGAGCGCGTCCGTCTCAAAGCCTTCCTCCGGCAGTGCGTCTTCGGGATCATCTTCATTCGCAGCAAAGCTGAAGATCGTCGCAATGGTCAGATCGCGGTGCTGCTCGGCAAGCTGGCGTTTGAACTCCGTGTAGTATTTCATCGCCATCGGGATGGAGCTGACGGCAAAGATGGAGTTGAAGCCCGCCATACGCTGACCCTTGAGGGTATAAAAGCTGTTGCGTTTCGTTTTCTGGTCAAAATACTCCAGCGTGTAGCGGACGATCTCGCGAATGCGCTCCGGCGCGCCCATTGCCTTTTCAATGTCGATGGCACGAACCTGTGAGTCCTTTACATCGTCCTTTTCTTTGACGGTGTTCACATAGTCGATGCGAAACGGCAGGACGTCCCCGTCGTTGATGGCGTCCACGATCGTGTAGGTGTGGAGCTTGTCACCGAACGCCTGCTGCGTGGTGCGAAGATCCGGATTTTTGCCCGTCCCGGCGTTGACGGAGAAGATCGGTGTCCCGGTGAAGCCGAACAGGTGATAGTTCTTAAAGGCCTTCGTGATCGCCTGGTGCATATCTCCGAACTGGCTGCGGTGGCACTCGTCGAAAATGATGACAAAATGCTGCCGGAACGCCGCGTGGCCTTTGTTTTTGCGCACAAAAATATCAAGCTTCTGGATCGTCGTGATGATGATCCGCGCGTCCGGGTCTTCCATCTGCCGCTGCAAAACGGCGGTGCTGGTGTTGCTGTTCGCTGCGCCCTTTTCAAAGCGGTCGTATTCCTTCATCGTCTGATAATCCAGGTCCTTGCGGTCTACGACGAACAGCACCTTGTCGATATACGGCAGCTTCGACGCCAGCTGCGCGGTTTTGAACGATGTGAGCGTCTTGCCGCTTCCCGTCGTGTGCCAGATGTAGCCGCCCGCCTCGATGCCGCCGTACTGCTTGTAGGTCGTGGAGACTTCGATGCGGTTCAAAATCCGCTCTGTCGCCGCGATCTGATACGGGCGCATGACGAGCAGCAGATTTTCCGAGGTAAACACGCAGTAGCGCGTCAGGATGCTTAACAGCGTGTGCTTGGCGAAAAACGTCTTTGTAAAATCCACCAGATCGGCAATGACTTTGTTGTTCCCGTCCGCCCAGAAGGAGGTGAACTCAAAGCTGTTGCTGGTCTTTTTGGTTTTATTGCGTCCCTCGCCCTGCTCTTTGATGTGGCTGCTGCGGGTGGTGTTGGAATAATACTTCGTGTGTGTGCCGTTGGAGATGACGAAAATCTGGACGTATTCAAAAAGGCCGCTTGCTGCCCAGAATCTGTCGCGCTGGTAGCGCTTGATCTGGTTGAACGCCTCGCGGATGGCCACGCCGCGCCGCTTGAGCTCGATATGTACCAGCGGCAGGCCGTTGACGAGGACGGTTACGTCGTAGCGCGTGTCGTGGTTGCCCGCAGTCTCCTCGTACTGGTGGAGCACCTGCAAACGGTTGTTGTGAATGTGTTTTTTGTCCAGCAGGTAGATGTTTTTGGACGCGCCGCTGTCCTGCCGCAGCACCTGCACATGATCGAGCTGAATCCGGCGCGTCTTTTCCAAAATGCCGTCGTTTGCGCCCGCGATGCAGTCCCTAAAGAAGCGCGTCCACTCGCTGTCCGAAAAGGCGTAGTCGTTCAGACCCTCCAACTGGCGGCGGAGGTTGGCGATGAGCGCGGCTTCGTCGTGGATCTCCAGATATTCATACCCCTGCGCACACAAAAGCCGCAGAAATTCCTGCACCAGTGCCGCCTCGCTCTGATAGCTGTCCGACCGGCAGGCATCCGGCGTGTACTCGGCCACGACCGTGCTCTCCGAGGTGGCGGAGATGATGTTGAATTGGGACATAGCTTCACATCCTTAGAATGCTTTTTATCGATTTCAAATTTGTGATACCCGATGATGCTATCAATTATTTTGAGACCACCGGGTTCAAGACACAGAAGATGTTCAAGACGCTTTTTCGTCCGACATTTATAAAGAGCACATTGCGTGATGTCATATTTTCTAATCGGCGCTTTATTCTTCATCTGGATCACCTGCTGCCGCAGACATACTTTGTATCAAGTGTGCCATCATGTTTCTGACAAAGGCAGTTCCTTTGCCAGACTTTTCTGCTTCATCCATGTTTTCAGAAAGCAATATCAAAGAAGATAATCGGATGCCGTACCACTTTTTCTCAAAAGCTAAAGCGTTCTGCTGTATTATTGAAAATTGCTATAATATCCTCAATGCTTTTGGCGTTGGCTGTAGCAATCATCTCGGACATTTCGATACGGTAGAACGAAAACAGTTCCGCCTGATCCCCGTAGTAATAGTCCAGTGTCATGTATCTCCACGCCCTTTCCAAAGGCCCATAGAGCGCAGCAGATCCTTTGTACACCAGCCGATGCAAGGAGACGCCCGCCCATACGGACAGCCGTCGCACTCGTTGACGGCGGCAGACGGCTTCTGCGCCGAAATATAATAGCAGCCGGTTTTGCCGCGGTAGGTGCAGCCCTCTGTCTGCTTCCAGAAATAGCAGTACCGGCAGTCTTTCGGTTTGTCCTCTGTATGTCCGTTCATTGCTTTCGCCTCCATTCCCGCCCATACCGGGCAACAAAAAAGCGCATCCTCCGGCTCCGTCGTGGAGCAAGTGGGTGTGCTATGTATATTAAGTTTTCCCGTATTATATTTGAATTTGGATGTCCAACTCCGTAGATAAAATGATATTGACTTTGATGCTGATTTCTCCTAAAATATCCGCAAGGGAAATGATACCTAACGCCTTTATTAGCTATTTCTAATTTTCTTCTAACACGGCGTCATTTTTTCTAACAATCAGGACTTATCTATTGCAATCCCGATTTGACTCGAACTAACTTCTAGCAATTATAACCGTCTGGTTTTCGCGTTTTTTCGCGCGGATTTTGAACAAATCTTGACAAGAATTGTCTCAGAGGGAAATGATACATTTCTGCTCCTAAGCGAAGGGTCGGACGTTCGAATCGTCTCTGGGGTGCCAAAAACCCGGGAATCTCTCAGATTCCCGGGTTCCTTTTTATTTGGCGGCATTTTTTGCACGCGTGGAATAGAGCAGCGCTCCGGCGGCATTTGTCAGGGGGACGGCGAGAATGACGCCGATCGCGCTGGAGACGGAGCTGATGAGCTCAATGGCAATGTAGCTGGATGCCATCAACTGATACCAAGAGAGATTCAGCGAGTAGAGATAGAGGATCAGCACCATTCCGCTGCCGAGAATCGCAAGGATCAGCGTATTGGTCATCGTACCGACCATATCGCGTCCGATGTTCATGCCGGAGCGCCACAGCGCCCGCGCAGAGAGGTCGGGATCGACTGCCTTCAACTCGGACTGCGCCGAGGCAATGGACATTGCAACGTCCATGACCGCGCCCAAGGCGGAAATGATGACGCCTGCAACAAGCAGCCCTCTGATGTGAACGGGTGTGCCCGTCTGGCGGAGCTGTAAAAGTGCTTCGGCATCGGTCGCGCGCAGGCCGTCCAGATGCAGCAGCTTCTGGGTCAGGATGCCGAAGAGCATGGAAAACGCGACGCCGCCGATCGTGCCGATGCACGCGCAGAGGACTTTTTTGCTGCATCCGCCCAGAATGACGAAGCACACGACCGCAACCAGCGAACAAAGCAGGAATGAGGTAGGGATCGGCAGCCAGCCTTTCATCAAAAGCGGCAGGAAGACCATCAGGATCACGACCATGGTGAGGATCAGGCCGAGCACGGATTTCGCGCCGGTGCGGCCGCCCACCGCAATCGTCACCAGAACGAATATGCCGAGTATCAGAAAGACAATGGGCGTCCGGTTGTACTCATACACGGTGGCCGTGTGGTCGCCGTTTGCATAGGTGTTGATGCTCAGCACAACGCTCTGCCCGACCTTCGCAGGCTCGCCGTAGATGGGGCCGACAAAACCGGAAACCAGCATCGTTTCGCCTTTGTACTGACCGGAGGTGACCTTGACAAGGAGCTTCTGGTCGCCGCGGTAGGCATTTTCCGCCACCTCGCTGACCTCGCAGTTGTCCATCAAAATCTCGACAACGCGGCCTTTTTCATACTCCGCGTATTCGGTTGGCTTTATCGTATTTTCTTCCGCATCATGCGCATAGAAATACAGCGCCGCAAATATCCCAAGAATCAGCACAACGACCAGCACAGACGCGGCGGCAGTGCGATTGGAACGGCTTATAGAATTGTTCTTATTTTTCATTTCATACCCATACCCGGTAAAATACATTCTGTCAAACAGGCATCCGCCGGGCGGATGCTTGCTTGAAAGAAGGTATCTATGTGAATGGCGCTTGTCCCACCCTGCGCGAGCGCAGGGTGGGACGTTTGATTTTTCAGTTTTGCAGACTTACTTCAGCTTTGCGTAGACAACCAGAATCTTCACGGACTCGCAGCGCTTGATGTCATCGTGCGGTGCAAGATACAGGCCGATTCGGTTCCAGTGGCGCGTGCCGCTGACGATACCCTGCTCGACAGCCCATGCAAATGCGTTCTGAGCCCATGTGGGGATGCTGTCCGCATCCTTGAAGGAGCTGAGGTCCGCATTGGACGCCGGCTCGCCTGCCAGACGCCAGATCATGGTAACCATCTGCTCACGGGTGACCAGTGCATCCGGAGCAAACTTGCCGTTGCCAAGGCCGTTGCTGATGCCGTTCTGTTCAGCCCAAGCGATGGCGTCCTGATACCATTCGCGCGTGGTATCCGTGAAGGAGGGCTTGCCGGACACTGCGGGAGAACCGGCCAGGCGGTACAGCAGCGTGACCAGCTCCGCACGGGTCAGACCCGCCTGCGGACGGAAGTTGCCGTACTGATCGCCCTCGACCAGACCGTTTCTGGCAGCGGTCATGACATAGTCATAGTACCATGTGCCCTTTGCCACATCAGCGAACGGATTGGAGGACGGTCTGCCGCTGCCCGGAATGACGATCACGCCGGGATTCGGCTTGACCTCGGGCTTCTCGGGCTCGGTGGGGTTGGTGCTCTCCTTGCAGATGATCTCTGCGCGGTTTCTGACACGCAGACGTGCATGGCTGTCGTTCTCGATGGCATAGGTGTCATCGTAGGACGCAAGACCGGTTGCCTCAATGGAGCAGCCGACCTTCAGACCGGCAATCTCCATCTGGCTGCAAATGTAGCCGTCGATGAATACTCTTGCAACCTCGCCGCTCTCGTCCTTCACATAGATGGACTCAGGCAGGCCGCTGGCCTCGGTGATCTTCGTCACAGTGCCCTTGATCGTTGCAAGCAGGCCTTCCTTGGAGCGGTTGTTGAGCTGTGCCGCCGTGATGACGGTCGGCTCGACCGGCGTGGTCTCGCCCAGCTTTTCAGCCGAAACGACCTGAAGCTCCGCTTCACCCTGGAAGAAGTGCGTCGTAGCGGTCACGCGGACAACGTCACCCAGCTTGAAATCACCAGAGATCGGGAAGCAGCAGACGCCGCCCGTTGCGTCCTGCACATAGATGCAGTCAAAGAACGCGGTGGTCTTGTCATAGCCGGAGGCATTCGAGGTGACAACGCCTTCGATGGTGTACTTGTAGCCGGACTCCGTCTGCTTGCGCACCTCGGCAATCGGGGTGACCTTCACAGGATTGATTGCCTTGAAGATGTTCTGCAGCAGCGCATTGTTGCCGTTGGCTGCGGGGATCTGCAGATCGAAGTCATTCATGAACGTAGAGCCGGAAACAACGATCAGGCCCTTGCCGGGCAGCTGCTCGGAAGCCATGACGAGCAGACGCGCGTCTTTTTCCGCGTATGCGTACTTCGGCGTTGTTTCGCCGCCAAGGCCGTCGCCGTCCTTGTCAACGGAGGTGCCGGCTGCATTCGCAAAGAGCATGGCTGCAACCGTTGCGGGGATCTCGCTGGAGACTGCGCCGGTGGCATCGACCGCGTAGATCGTAGAACCGCCGTAGTAGGAGATGCCGGTGGTGAGGCCCTGCACCAGCTTGCTGCTGCCGAAGCTGTTCAGCGTCAGCGCGAAGGAGGTGTCTTCATACAGGCCGTCGTCGGACAGACGCAGAGACGAGCCGAGCTTCTCAAGCAGCGCATTCTGTGTTGCAGCCGTGTGCTTTGCACCGGAAAGCTGGTCGTTGGTATCGCCAACGCCGGAGATCAGCAGGACGCCGCCGGCGGCGTTGAACTCAGCCAGAGCCTTGAGCTCCGTTTCAGTGTAGTCCTTGCCTTCCGCAACACGGCGGGAGGGCGGCGTGATGACCAGAGCCGCGTATTTGCCGTCCTTGCAGGCGGCGATCAGCTTCTCAGAGGTGTCCAGCATGTCAACGCGAACCGTAGAGTCGGCAGCAATCGTCGTGAAGTTGCCCATCAGGCCCTTGTTGTAGCCGGAAACATACTCGTTGTTGTGCGAAGCGTCAACGCCGACATAGGCGAGGCTGCTGACGTCCTGCACATCAAGATTGACGGCGGCGGAGAAGGTGTACTCCTTGCCTTCCATCTCGACCACGACCGTCACGGTGATGGTCGTCTTCTTTGCAAGCTCGGTAACGTACTTCCAGTCGATGCTCACGGAGCTGTCGGCAGAAAGGACGCGCGGCGTGGTGTCGGTAAAGAGGACCTTGGAGCCTTCGGTGGTGTAGACAACGCTCTTGATCTGCGCGTCGGAGCTTTCCTTGTTGTAAAGCTTCGTCGTGAGCGTGACCGTTTCACCGACAATGGGGTTGGTGGAGTCCGCAGTCATCTCGGTGATGCCGAGCTGCAGGCTTTCGCCGACCCAGACAGGTGCGGTGACCGCCAGATCGCCGTCGGCCTCCGTGACCTTGACATAATAGTAGGAATATTCGGGCTTGAGTTCTACCGTAAGGATACCGGCTGCAAGCTCTGCGGGATCGTCCCAAGTGTAGGCGACCTTACCGGAGTTGACGATCAGCTCCACCTTGGAGATGGAGTCCTGCTCGTCCGGATCCATGACGGAAACATCAAACTTCAGCATCTCGGGAACCGATTCAATGATGGTGCCCATCGGCAGGTCATTGACCGTATAGCCGAGCTCAAGGTTCTTATCCTCCGTTGCGTAGACACGGTAGTTGCGGATCGCATCGTAGATGCCCTCCTCCGTGGCCTGCTCAACAAAAAGGACGTCGCGGGCATCGTTGGCGTTGCCCCACTTTGCCTTGTGGTTGTCCTGGTTGTTGGACGGAGCCAGATGCCAGCCCTTGTCCAGTGCCAGCGTGTACTGCTCGTAGCTGGGATAGTAACCGGACCCGCCGATCTGGCCTTCGCCGTTACCGACCTCAACGAGGTGCATGCGGCTGTCGGCTTCGGGATTCCAATAGTTGAAATCCGAGAAGTTGCCGAACATCGTGCCCGGATGGTTGAACTGGGAGATGGAGTCCTTGCCCTCGTCCTGCGCCAGCAGCGCGTAGTATTCCTTCATACCCGCGTCGCCGGACTTGTTGTTCAGCGTCTTGTTGTTACGGGAAACGATACCCTTTGTCGCAAAGGTGTTGATGTGGCCGGGGCCGCCGGACCAGGTCATCTCAAAGCCCGCGAGACCGATGATGCCCTCATGGGTCTCATTGAACTGCGCAACGGTGTTCTTGTAGGTCGCCCAGCGCTCCTGAGAGAACGCAGTTGCCTTGGCCATGTCGTGCAGTGCCTCGGCGGGGTTTGGCGCGTCGGTCGTATCGAAGTAGTTGGAGTGGTCCGTGAAGGCAACGAAGTCAACGTTCGCGCTTTCCGGAAGGCTTGCGATATAGTCCAGAGCCATGGACAGCGTGCCTGCACCGTCGGAATACTCGCCGTTGTGGGAGTGGAGCTGGCCGAAGAGCATCTGGTAGTTGGTCTCACCGATAACGAAGTTCCAGGTCTTCGTGACGGACTTGCCGTCAGCGCGGGTGACCGTGATGGTGACAGAAACACGACCGTCCTCCATGTCGGCGGTCGGCTTGTAGCTGACCTTGTCGTTCTCGTAGGTGAAGGCGACGTCCACACCGTTCACACTCATCGTGACAGTGGGGTTCGTGCCGACGTTTGCAAGCACCGCGGAGATCTCGGGGCGCTTGTCGTTCTTGGTCTGCGCGTTTGCGATGGGGCGAACGTCGGTGATGCCGGGCTCGTCCTTGATCTGGATGTCAACCGTGGAGTCGATGGCAACGCCCTTGTTGTCGGCGCCATAGACACGGACGGTCAGCTTCTCACCCTTGATGTACTCGGCAGGGATGACAGCCGTGTAGTGGCCGTCGAGCTCCGTGTACGCAAGCTCCACGCCGTTCATAGCGACATGCAGCTCCTTCACGCCGAACAGTGCGTCGATCGTGAAATGCAGCATGTAGCGCTGACCGGCCAGAGCGTCCGCCAGGTTGCCGAAAACAGCCTTCGGCTCGTTGACGACGCCGTCCGTCAGCTTGGCGTTTGCGCAGGGATAGAAGTGATAGGTAAATACGTCGCGGTCGGTGACGTTGTACATTCCCCACGTCGTAAAGCCGCCGGAGAAGTACTGGAGGTACTGGCTCTTGTCCTCAAAGGCCGCATTGCTCTTCATGCGATAGCCGCCGTTGTAGGCTTCCAGCGTCCAGTTCGCGTCGTCCGTCAGTTCGGTGGAGTAGTAGGCGTTGTTGCCCGTGCCATAGGAGCAGAGATAGCCGAACGCCTCGTTGTGGAAGCGGTAGAACTCGCCGCTCTTGGAGACCGTGAAGATCACGGCGCCGTTGTCGCAGAGCGCCTTGCCGTTCTTGATCTCAGCGCCGGTCGCGCTGATCGCGCAGCCGTAAATATCCGACAGGTCGCCGGTCATGCCGGACAGAACGCCCTTGGCCAGCAGGTTGTAGATGGCAACCTTGTCGCCTGCGTTCGGCAGGCCGGGCTTTTCGTTGCCTTCGAGCAGACGGTAGACCGTGACTGCCTTCTGGCTCTTAGGACCATAGCAGGAGAAAATGCCTGCCGTGTTGTAGCGGATGGTGTTGGAGCCCTTGTCCGCCTTGGAGGTGATGGTCGCGGTGGTGTCCGCAGCGATATCAATGGTAAAGGAGCCGTTGATATCCTTTTCGTCCTGCGTGCGCAGCCAGTTGCTGCCCTGCGCGCTGGAGCCGAGCGGTGCATAGAGATAGCCGGTGTGGTTGCCGTTCAGGCAGTACAGCGAGAACGTTCCGTCCTCAATGCCGGACTCAAGCTGAATGATCTGTGCGCTTTCCGGCTCGTAGCTGAGCAGTCCAGCGGCCTCATCCTTGATGACCGGCGCATTGTCGCGGTTGTTCGCCTTCTGGGTCTGGCCCATTGCGTAGTCCAGCTCCTTGACAACAACCAGAATGCGGTCGCCGGAGGAGAGCATGGAGGCATCCTTCACGATTTCCGCCTTGTGCTCGCCGAGTACGGGCGGGACATAGACCGTGTATTTGAAGGTGACCTCGCGGCTGTCCTCCATGCCTTCCTTGACTGCCTTCACGGTGAAGGAGATGTCCTCCGTGATGGCAATCGGAGCGGTGTAGGTCGTCCAGTCCGCAGCGCCGTTTGCCTTGTAAAGAATGGTCGCGTCTTCGGTCGCGCAGGTGAAGGTGACCTTATCGCCGTTGTGAACTTCACCGGAACGGGGAGACGCCTTGGGCGTTGCAACGGTCTTGGTGACCGAGCCGCCGCCGCTGCCGCCATTGCCGATCGCGTAGAAACGGAAGCCGAAGTTTTCAGTCGCGCCTTCGTTGTTGAAGCCCAGATAGAAGCTCTTGCTCTCCGTGCTCCAGCCCAGCTGCGCGCTCATAAAGTTCTTGACAAAGAACATATCGGTGCCTTCCGCCGCGGAGAGATTCCAGTTGAACGCCTTGTCGCCCAGCGTCAGCTTGACCGGATAGCCTTCCAGATACTTACCGCCGTTTTCAAAGGTATACTGCTTGCCCTTTTCGCCTTCAATGACGCCGACCGTCCAGATGTTCTCTTCCGCATAGCCGGACATCACGCCGTCGTCCGAAACAGTTACATCCGTTCCGACAAGATTGCTCTTCTTCTCGTTGTCCGCGACAGTGCTGGACAGCGCCATGCCGCTGGACGGCTGATAGAGCACGACCTTGTCGCCTGCCGTCAGTTCCGTGGTAAAGCCGCCGGTTGAAGTCTTGCCGGCAGAGAAGAACTGCATGGTGTACATTGTCCTGCTCCGGCTCTGGAAAATATAGGACGTGAAGTTGCCTTTATAGTTTTCGAGATACAGATTCTTCCCTTCAAATGTCGCCGCGCTCTTGACAAGGAAGCTGCCCGCGATCTCGTTGCCTTCCTTGTCCTTCGCAGCCTCCAACGTCCAAGTGCTGGCTTCGGAGGGAGCGCTCTCCAGAGACATATCGTTCTTTCCGTTGACTGTCAGGTAGTTTCCGTTCTCGTCCTGGAACGTATAATTGCCGTCAGAGTCCACGGTGACGGTCAGCGCAAGCATCTCCGCAGTGACCGAAAGAATGCCGTCGGTGATCTCCGCCTCAACGGAGGTAAACTGCTTGCCGTCCTCACCCAGCCCGGACATGACGCGATTTTTGGCTTTCTCGCTGGACGCCGGGTTGCAGATGTAGACCCGATCGCCGGAGTGAAGCTCCGTCAGCTGCGCCGCTTCGCCGGCTGCCGGATTGGGCTTCGGGTCGGGTTCGGGTTTGGGGTCGGGCTCCGGCTTGGGGTCGGGATTGGGTGTCGGCACAGAGCCGGTTCCACCAAGCACCCAGAAGCTCAGCGTCTCGTCCTTGATATTGCTGGGTACGCCGCTCGACGCGGAATAGCAGCGCCAATCAGGAGTCTGGTCTTCCTTCGTCGGAACGTAAACACCGAGCATACGGTTGACCGTCTTGTCCGGCAGGACAATATCAGCATTCAGGTAGCCGTACTCATTAACTGTCCAGACTGCCTTCACGTCCTTGCCGATTACAACACCCGTTGCCGTATTGGCCAGAGACAGGTAGTTCTCACCGGTGGTGATGTAATACCCGTCGCTGCCCTCTGCGGCGGAGATGTGCCAGCCGTACTGCGCGTCTGTGCCGCTCATGGTGAGCGTGTTGCCCTTGACGGTGCACACGAGTGCAAGTGCCACCTTCTTCTCCGCGTCAATCGTCGTGGGAAGCGCATAGGTGACCTCACCGCGCGTCATCGTGATGGCGACGGTATCCGTCGACTTGATGTCCTTCAAATCTGTTTTTGCCCACGTCGCCGCGGACACAGGCTCATCAGCAGAGGCCGTGATCAGCATCGCCGGCATCATTGCCAGAACCATGCTGAAAACCAGCAGCCATGCGAGAATCCTGCTGTGCTGATTCTTCATAATTATCTCCTCTCATCAGCAAAAATTTTGCCCGTTTTCGGGCGCAAAAAGGGGCAAGTCCGACTTCCTGTGACTTGCCTAGAATGCTGGCGCGCGCTCAAGCAGACAAATGTTATGCGGTGCAAAAACACCGCATAACACTTGTTTGTGTTTATAGTCTGCGGTCACTATATTGAGCCCGCGTCAACGCCTAATAAGCTTATACCAGATAAAAGCTCAAAAATCAAGTATGGAGATTTTATAATTTCATCACATTGTTTTTTTGATACTTCACCCAAATAATTTGTGAAAACGCTGTCTTTTCCGTCTGTTTCAGTGTTCTTGAGGGGAAAACAGGTAAAAGTCATCCGAACAGGATCCACGTCTTTTCACCGTTCCGGCACGCTCTCACAATGCCCGCTGGCAAGCCGCCATGGGAAAAATCGTTCTTTTTTGTGACGAAGGCACTTTGCTCCTCTGTTGGCGCTTGTACTTCTTTGCATATTTCGATAACTGCCGGTAGGTACCCACCCGTCGACATTATACTGAAAAGATGCGCGAATGTCAATTTGACTTCTTCATACAGCTTGACTATTATCAGGGTACTGGCGTACATTCGGTGATGAAATCGAAGCGAAGGAAAAGCGCAAACGTGCCAACGCTGCTGCCGAGCAGAAGCGTGCACAAATTGCAGCGGACTTTGCGGATCATGTCTCTGACCTCATCAACTGGATATATCGCGACCTTGCGCATCTGGAGGGCGAGCGTGAGGATCAGGCCATCCGCACGATGCACCTTGCTCTGTATGTGATCTCCGCCGCACTCCAGACGCAGACGATTGACGAGAGTATGCGTTATCTTCTGCGCGCGTTCTGGAACGAGTTTCAGCCGACGCTGGACGAGAGCGTCTATCAGGCATTGTGCACGAAGCAGGTTCTGTTTGCGGAAATCGGTGAGATTTCCGAGAAGCGTCTCGGTTCGTTCTGGAGAAATCTACTCGACAATCTGCCGCCGGAACGCCGCGTCGGGAAAGATGATGATTTGCAGGAGCTTCTGGACGATACAAACCGTCTTTATAACTATTTCCGCGATGACAGCGCACCGGGAATTGATTTTGCCAAGGAGATCGAGCCATATTGGGCAGCGATCCGCCTGCCGGAAGAACCAGAGGAAGATGACGAAGATGAGGAACCGGAGGAAGAATCCGAACCTTGGACGGATTATTATGAGAAATCTGCACCTGCGGAGAAATCTACAAACGGCGGATATTATCAGTTCTGCAAGGTGCAGTTCAAGGACGGCGGAAACCCTTACGCCTATCTGACAGGCGGATTGCCGCTTGCAGTCGGTGATTTTGTGGTCGTTCCGGTTGGAAACCGGAATGCGGAGAAAACTGGTCGCGTGACGGACGTTTTTGTTTGCAGCGCGCAGGATGCGCCGTATCCGCCGGAGAAAGCGAAATTTGTGCTTCGGAAATCGGAGCAAACGGCATTTACTGAGAAGAAAATCCCGCCCGTCGAGCCAGCAAAGAACGAAAAAGCTGCGACCCCGATGCCGCCCGTACCAGTAGAACCGCCTGTGGCGCAGTCTGTGCCGGAGAAGCCAGCTTTGTTTGAAGTCGAACCGGTTCCGGAAGCACCGACGTTTACGCTTCCGCCGCTGCCGGTGCGGGAAGAATCGAAGAAGCCAAAACGCCGAATTCCTTGGGGCTGGCTGGCCGCAGCCGTTGCTGTTATCGCATTTTTCGTATTTGCCCTGCCGCCGCTCAAGAGAACTGCCGAGGCGAACCGTCAGATGGTCATTGCACAGCAGGCTGCAGAGCGGGAGAAACGCGAGCAGGAAGAACAGCGGGCAGAGCAGGCCCGTCTGGAGGAAGAAGCTGCCGCGCAGCGTCGGCGCGAGGAAAAACAGGCCAGGATCGAAGCACTTCAAAACGCCGATCTGCCTTATCCGGGAATGCCGTATGAGGAACTGACATCCACAAAACTTGGCAAAGCCAGCAAAGTGACGCACGAAATGCGTTCCGGGCAGGTTTGCTATACGTTTGTATGGCAGATCCGCGCTGGTGACTATCTCTATCCGGTATTTGTGGTAACTGCTGAAAACGAGGAGGTTCTGACCGCGGAGCAGCGAAATCTGGAATACTGGAACGATATGGCGTTGAAAGGGACAATTTATCATCAGCCGGAGTACAAACCAAGCACCCCATCTCAAAACCAAATCGGCGGCACGAACCACGGCTCGAACGGTCTGCATGACGAATACGATAATCCAGAAGATCTCTATGAGGATAATCCGGACTGGTTTGAAGATGAGGATGAGGCATGGGACGAATGGGAGGATGGCTGAATACGGTAGTTCATTTTTTCCAAAATTGGATTTTCCAACGTTGGAAAATTCAACGCAAAAAAGATATACAAATTACGGATAGAATCGATTCGATTTGAAACGGCAGCAGTAAGAGAAAAAATTTCTGCAAAGAGCCATTGACAAACGTTTGTTCTAGCGCTATCATATGGAACATAGCAGGAAATCCTGCCGACAACAGAATATTCCAAAGCGCACCATGAAACGTAATGAAGGAGTCAACGCCGCCACCGTCGCAATAGA
>OGYO01000611.1_pt1 | contig 18542 bp, 17 predicted proteins | sample 1576561 | NCBI WGS metagenome assembly OGYO01 (sample SAMEA3541507, study PRJEB24748) | human gut metagenome | biome: human gut; feature: human-associated habitat; material: faeces | place: China | collected 2012 | reverse complement strand
CCGCACGAGCCGGAGAGCACTTAATGTGCTCTCCGTGCGAGCAGGACTGTCCGAGCAGGCGACCAAACCCCGCGCCCCGTCCCGGCGAGCGCTCGGGGACCGGTAGCTTACAGGTGGCTGATGATCAGTTCCATCTTGCCTTCGAGGTCGATGGAGCTGACAGTGCTCGGGGCTAGCAGGTGGCTTCCCTTGTGGACGGGGTCGCCGCAGACGGTGCCTTCGCCGTCGATGACTGACAGGCACATGAAGGGCCAGCGCTGCTCCAAGGTCTTGCTGCCGTTGACGCGCACGCGATCGACGGTGTAGCAGGGGTTGGACTCGAGCTCGGTTACGCCATCGACCTCGCGCGCGGTTACGGTACCGTCGGTCGGTGCCTGCGCGTTAAAGTTGATGCAATCCAGGCTCTGCTCAATGTGAAGTGGGCGCAGCTTTCCGTCGGTGCCGGGGCGGTCGTAGTCGTACAGGCGATACGTCACGTCGCTCGATTGCTGCGTCTCTAAAATGAGCGTGCCGGTCTTGATGGCGTGCACGGTACCGGAATCAATCTGGAAAAAGTCACCCTTGTGAATCGGCAGTACGTTGAGCATGCCGTCCCAACGGCCTTCCTCGATCATCTGTGCGGCCTCGGCGCGGTCCTTGGCACGCTGGCCGACGATGATCGTGGAGCCGGGCTCGCAGTCCAGCACATACCAGCACTCGGTTTTGCCCAAGCTACCGTTCTCGTGCTCGGCGGCGTACTCGTCGTTGGGATGGATTTGGATCGAAAGGTCGTCCTTGGCGTCCAGAATCTTAATGAGCAGCGGGAACTCCTTGCCCTCGCAGTTGCCAAAGAGCTCGCGGTGCTCGGCCCACAGCCATGACAGCGTGTGACCGGCGTACGGGCCCTCAGCGATCTGGCAGTCGCCGTTGGGGTGTGCCGAGATGGCCCAGCACTCACCGATGGGACCCTCGGGAATGTCATAACCAAATACGGTTTCGAGCTGGCGGCCGCCCCAGATCTTCTCGTGAAAGATCGGCGTCAGTTTAATCAAATCGGACATGTTCATACCCCCATGGTGTTGCGCGGCCGCCCACTCTAAACGAGCCGTAACGAGCGCCCGCATGACTACAAAAACCTATGCCAACGTTACGTTGTGCAGCTCAAAGCGGTCACCAACGTTGCGCGAGATCGAATGCTCAAAGGCGGTGCCGCTATCCAAAAAGCCAATCTGGTTGAGCTCGAGCAGGGGAGAGCCGGGTTTGGTGTTCAGGCGCTCAGCCTCTTCCTCGGTTGCCGCTACGGCGCGAATGGTGCGGTGGAAGCTCGAAATCTTCAGCCCGCATTGCTTGCGGATGAAGCTGTAGACCGATCCATACAGGTCTTTCTTTTTAAGGCCCGGAATCAGCTCGAGGGGCATGTAGGTGTACTCGATAACGATGGGCTTCTCGTCGACCTGGCGCACGCGCACGATGTGATAGGCGAAGTCATCCTCGGCCATTCCCAGCTGGGTCGCAACCTCTGCCGGTGGATTGACGATCGAGAAATCGTAGACCACCGAGGTCACCTTTTCCCCGCGGTGCTCATACGAAAAGCCCTGGGCACGGTCGTTCTTGCCTTGAAAAAACACCTGGCCGGGAAGCCCCGCCGTGTCCTTAACGTAGGTGCCCGATCCGCGCCGGCTGGTAATAAGGCCTTCCTCGGTGATCTGCTCAATAGCACGTTTGACGGTGATTTTGGAAACGCTATAGATCTCGCAGAACTCAACGACGGTGGGTAGCTTGTCGCCCGGTTTAAGAACGCCGTCCTCGATGCTTCGGCGGATATCCGCAGCTATCGCCTCATATTTGGGAATCATGGAACCTCCTTTCCAGCTTGATTGAGTATAAAAAAGTATAGTCCACGCCTAAGCATCCCTATTGCGTTTTTGAAAAGTTCGAGAAAGATATAATTAAAAAACGCTTCTCTTTATTATCTAGAGCGCTCTAAATGAATATGCATTCGAATAATGTGGTATTGAGCAAATTGATCGGCACGAAGATGGGGTTGGGCCGTTTTGCCGCCCAGCGAACCGAATCTCATGCCTTGCGTTTTCCCAGATAAAACCTGCCAAAACAAACCTGTCCCTTTTTGGCAGGTTTTTGCCTTGGGAGCGGTACCATACAGGCAATGTTTAAACGAGAAAGGTGGGCTCCCATGGAACCTAAGCAGTACTATATCGGCATTGACGTCGGCGGCACTTCGGTTAAGGAGGGCCTGTTCGACGAAGACGGTAACCTGCTTGCCAAGGCCAGCGTGCCTACGCCTCCCATCGTTGACGCTGCGGGCTTTGCCGCGGTGACCGAGGCTATCGACCAGGTGGTTGCCAAGGCGCAGATTCCGCGTGCCTTTGTGGCGGGCATTGGCCTGGCTGTTCCGTGCCCTATCCCGGCGTCGGGCGATGCCAAGGTCAAGGCCAACATTGCCATTAACCTGCCCGAGCTTAAGATCGCCATCCAGGAGCACTGCCCCGACGCGGTCGTTAAGTACGAGAACGATGCCAACGCCGCTGCCATGGGCGAGGCCTGGCTCGGCTCTGCCAAGGGCGTGCAGAACGTCGTGATGGTCACCATCGGTACCGGCGTGGGCGGCGGCGTTATCGTTAACGGCGACGTGGTGTCGGGCGTTGTGGGTGCCGGCGGCGAGATTGGCCACATGTGCCTGAACCCGGCTGAGGAGCGCACCTGCGGCTGCGGCGGCCATGGCCACCTGGAGCAGTATTCCAGCGCTACCGGCGTGGTGAGCAACTATCTTGCCGAGTGCGAGAAGGCGGGCGTCGACCCCATCGAGCTCACCGGCCCCTCCGATTCCAAGGACGTGTTCCAGGCCTGTCGCGAGGGTGACAAGCTCGCGCTAGCCGCGGCCGATACCATGGCCGACTATCTCGGCCGCGCTCTGGCGCTTATCGCCAACGTGGTCGACCCCGAGATGTTCCTGATCGGCGGCGGCGCATCCGCCTCGGCCGATGTCTACCTCGACAAGGTCCGCGAGCACTTTAAGCAGTACGCGCTTTCTGCCTCGTGCGAGACGCCCATTAAGGTCGCCTCGCTCGGCAACGACGCCGGCATCATCGGTGCCGCCTACGTAGCCCTGCGCGCCGCCGGCAAATAGCTAGTGCAAGGAGGCCAGGTTACTTTGCACTAACATGGTGCGAAAGGGATAGACTTTGCTCCAACGCCTGCTCCAAATTGTGCCGCGGCCCTTCCGTGCCCAAGGGTTCGCCGCCAGCGTGCTACCATAGCTACGTCCAAGTACACATATCAAGTGGAGGATATCCATGGCAAACGTTCTTGTCTTTGGTCACCAGAACCCCGATAACGACGCCATCATGAGCGCCGTCGTCCTGTCCCAGCTGCTCAACCAGGTTGAGTATGCCGGCAACACCTACGAGGCCTGCGCGCTGGGCCAGCTTCCGGCCGAGTCCGCCAAGCTGCTCGCCGACGCCGGCATTGCCGAGCCCCGCGTGATCGAGTCCGTCGAGGCCGGTCAGCTCGTCGTCCTCACCGACCACAACGAGTCCGCCCAGTCCGTCGCCGGCCTTAAGGACGCCACGGTCTTTGGCGTTGTCGACCATCACCGCATCGGCGACTTCGAGACTGCCGGTCCGCTGCACTACATCTGCCTGCCCTGGGGCTCCAGCTGCACCATCGTCACCAAGCTCGCCGGCGTGCTCGGCGTTGAGCTTTCCGACGTTCAGGCCAAGCTGCTGCTCTCGGCCATGATGACCGACACGCTCATGCTCAAGAGCCCCACCACCACCGATGTCGACCGCGCCGTCGCTGCTAAGCTCGGCGAGCAGGTGGGCGTCGACCCGGTCAAGTTTGGCATGGAGGTCTTCCTCACTCGTCCGTCCGGCTCCTTCACCGCAGCCGAGATGGTCGGCAACGACATCAAGATGTTCGAGCCCGCCGGCAAGAAGCTGCTCATCGGCCAGTACGAGACCGTCGACAAGAGCCGCGCGCTCGGCATGATCGACGAGATTCGCGAGGCCATGCGCGCCTACGCCGCCGAGAAGGGTGCCGACGGCATCGTCCTGTGCATCACCGACATCATGGAGGAGGGCTCGCAGGTCCTGCTCGAGGGTGAGACCGAGGCCGCTCAGAAGGGCCTGGGCATCGCTGACGAGCACGACGGCGTCTGGATGCCGGGCGTCCTTTCCCGCAAGAAGCAGGTCGCTGCTCCCATCATGGCCGCCTGCTAGGTTTTGTTGACCTAACACCGACGACCGGACCGCGGACGCCCCGCGCTCCGGTCGTTTTTTGTGCGCGGGACCGCGTCGCCTATTGGACAGGGGCGCTCGCACCGTTGAGCAAATAATGTTCAACCTGTGGTTCCGCTTTTCGGCCGCGCTTGCGCGTTTGTCGCGCAGGGTAGGCTAGATGCAAGCGTAATACGTTGGAGCGCGGCGCCGCCATTTGGGCGGGCCGTGCTTTTTTAAGACGGGAACCTTCCCGCGAAAGGAGCCGCCCATGGCAGCAACCGAGCAGCTGTTCAACACCCGTGAGCGCAAGCGTTTTGAGCGTCACGACATTTGGGAGCGCATTGCCGAGAACGGCACGATTTCCGCCGCCGTCATGGTGATCGCCGCCATCGCCGCCGTCATCTGTGCCAACACCGATGCCTACGAGGCCATTCATCACTTTTTGGAGACCCCGCTGTATGTGGGTCTGGGCAACCTTACGGCCGGTCTCACCGTTGAGCTTTTCGTCAACGACTTCCTCATGGCGATCTTCTTTTTGCTGGTGGGCATCGAGCTCAAGTATGAGATGACGGTTGGCGAGCTCAAGAATCCGCGTCAGGCCATGCTTCCCATGCTGGCGGCCGTGGGCGGCGTCGTTGTTCCCGCCTGCATCTACCTGATCTTTAACCATGCCGGCGCCCGCAACGGTTGGGCTATCCCCATGGCAACCGATATTGCCTTTGCGCTGGGCGTGCTGTCGCTTTTGGGCAATCGCGTGCCCAACGGCGTGCGCGTGTTCTTCTCGACGCTCGCTATCGCCGACGACCTCATCTCCATCGCCGCCATCGCCATCTTCTACGGTCAGAGCCCCAATCCGTTTTGGTTGGGCGCCGCCGCGCTTGTGACCTGCGCGCTCGTGTGGCTCAACAAGACGCAGCATTACCGTCTTGCCCCGTATTCGGTACTGGGTCTGCTGTTGTGGTTCTGTATGTTCAAGAGCGGCGTGCACGCTACGCTTGCCGGCGTCATCCTGGCCTTCACCATTCCGGCCAAGTGCGGCGTTAAGCTCGATAGCCTCACCGATTGGCTGGGCGAGTGCCTGCCGCTGCTCGATGACCGCTATGACGACGAGGCGCACATCCTGGGCCAGCACGACTTTACCGTCTCGACTACCAAGGTCGAGCGCGTCATGCACCGCGTGACCCCGCCGCTTATCCGTATGGAGCGTCTGATCTCCACGCCGGTCAACTTTGTGATCCTGCCGATCTTTGCGTTCGTAAACGCGCAGGTTCGCCTGGTGGGCGTGGACATGAGCACGCTGCTCACCGACCCGGTGACGCTCGGCGTGTACTTTGGCATGCTGCTGGGCAAGCCGATCGGTATCTTTGGCATGACGTTTGCCCTGGTTAAACTCAAGATTTCCGAGCTGCCGCACAATGTCAACTGGCACATGATTGCCGGCGTGGGCATTCTGGGCGGTATCGGCTTTACCATGTCGATCCTCATTAGCGGCCTTGCCTTCCCGACGGCCCAGTTTGAGGTTCTGGCCGCAAAGGCCGCCATTCTTGCCGGCTCTGTCACCGCGGCCGTGCTGGGCATGATCTACATGAGTGTGATCTGCAAGCACCCCGCGCCCAAGGACGAGTAAAAGCACATATAAGTTTGAAAACGCCGCCTGTGAACACCATCACAGGCGGCGTTTTAGTCAATGGGGACGTTCTTAAATGACTAGGTTTATTCCACCGTTCCGTAGACGGCGCCCCAGCCGTGGGCGGCCAAGGCGGAGTTGAGCTGGTCGCAAAGTGACTGGCGATCGTAATAGCCGGGCGGCAGCAGGTTGACGATTTCCATGAGATCGGGCGCCAGGTCCAAGATTTCGGCCTGTACGATCAAATCGAGGCGGTCGATGGCGTGGCGGTCGTAAAACAGTCCGTCGACCAGGCGCTGCAGGTCGCCGAATTCCTCGGCCTGAAACGATCCGTACTCCATAGTGCCTCCTTGGGCGCCCCACGCTGGCATGCGCGGCGATTCGTAATTCATTGCGATGAACTTAATCTATCACGGCTTCATAACGTTGCGGCGGTGGCGGTCTATACTTAGACAAACTGCAACGTACCGCTTCGCGAAAGGTCGCACCCATGCAGACGATCTACCAGAAGATGGAAACCACCGAACTCGATGCCGCCATCGAGGCGCTCAAAGCCGAGGTCGCCGAGGTCAAGGCCAAGGGCCTGGCGCTTGACATGGCCCGCGGCAAGCCGTCGCCCGCCCAGGTGGACATCTCGCGCCCCATGCTCGATATCCTCAATGCCGACGCCGATCTGCACGACGGCAACGTCGATTGTTCCAACTACGGCTGCTTTGAGGGCATTCCCTCGGCACGCAAGCTGGCGGGGGAGTTTCTGGGCTGCCCCGCCGAGCAGACGCTTGTGCTGGGTTCGTCGAGCCTTTTGATAGAGCATGACATCGCCGGCATGTTCTGGCGCTGTGGCTCGTGCGGCAGCGAGCCCTGGGACGCCTACGAGGCCGCGCACGACGGCAAGAAGGTCAAGTTCCTGTGCCCCGTTCCCGGCTACGATCGCCACTTTGGCATCACCGCCGACTTGGGTATCGAGAACGTCCCCGTCGCGATGACCGACAACGGCCCCGACATGGACGAGGTCGAGCGCCTCGTTGCCGCCGACGATTCCATCAAGGGTATCTGGTGCGTGCCCAAGTATTCCAACCCCACGGGCATCACCTTTAGCGAGGACACCGTGCGCCGCCTGGTTGAGATGCCCACGGCCGCGCCCGATTTCCGCATCTTCTGGGACAACGCCTACTGCGTGCACGACCTGTACGACGAGACCGACGAGCTCGCAAACATCTTTGACCTCGCTCGCGCGGCGGGCACCGAGGATCGCGTGGTGGCCTTTGCCTCGACGTCCAAGATCACCTTTCCGGGCGCCGGCATCGGCTTTATCGGTGCGAGCCCCGCGGTCATCGCCGAGTTCTCCAAGCGCCTGAAGGCCGGCCTCATCAGCGCCGACAAGCTCAACCAGCTGCGTCACGTGCGCTTCCTTCCCACCATCGAGGCGGTCAAGGAGCACATGAAAAAGCACGCCGAGTTCCTGCGCCCGCGCTTTGAGGCCGTCGAGCGCAAACTCACCGAGGGCCTGGGCGACACGGGTTGCGCCACCTGGACGCATCCCCGCGGCGGCTACTTTGTGAGCTTCGATGGTCCCGAGGGCTCGGCCCAGAAGGTCGCCGCGCTCTGCGCCGACCTGGGTGTCAAGCTCACGCCTGCCGGTGCTACCTGGCCCTATGGCAAGGACCCGCGCGACACCAACATCCGCATCGCGCCGAGCTATCCCACGGTCGAGGACCTGGAGGCCGCGCTCGATGTGCTGGTGCTGGCCGTCAAGCTCGTCGCTGCCGAGCTTGCGCGTGCCGAGCGCGCCTAGCGCGTATGGCCCCGCAAGTACGCACCCATTACTATCAGCACTTTCGATTCGCAAAGGAGCGTTTACATGGATTTGGGTATTTCCACCAACCCCACGCCGGAGCTCTACACCATTAAGGTAACCGGCGAGATCGATATCTCTAACGCCGACAGTCTGCGTAATGCCATCGACTTGGCGCTCGAGCAGCCCACCGAGGCCGTTGAGCTCGACTTTGCCCAGGTGGGCTATATCGACTCGACGGGCATTGGCGTTCTTGTGGGCGCCGCGCACCACGCAGCTGATCATGGTAAGCGTTTTAGCTGCGTCAACGTGCAGCCCCCGGTGATGCGCGTGGTTCAGCTGTTGGGCGTCGACCAGGAGATTTCGATCACCGCTGCATAATCTTTGCCCCCAAAAGGGCGTGCCGTTTGGCATATGTTTGTGATGCGCTCGGACGTTTTGGCGTCCGGGCGCTATACTTGACCGAATGAATAGACGAGTTCCGGCCGAATGGCGCGGTGCGGGCTCGACTCACATCGAGCCTTGGAGGTATGTGTGTTTGGTATTGGAGAGGGTGAGCTCGCGATCATCGTGGTCTTCGGCTTTTTGCTGTTTGGCCCGGATAAGCTCCCGCAGATGGGCCGCACGATCGGCCGTGCTATCCGTCAGTTCCGCGAGACGCAGGAAAAGATGACGGCCGTTGTTCAGTCCGAGATTATCGATCCGGTGAGCGAGGCCGCGTCGGCCCCGGTCAAGCCCAAGAAGACTGCTGCGACCGACGACGATTCCGATGCGGACGAGGATGCCGCCGAGACGGCAGCGCCCGCCAAGAAGGAGACCTTTGCCGAGCGTCGCGCCCGTCTTGCTGCCGAGAAGGCCGCAAGCGAGGGCGCTGCTGAGGGCGAAGGCGCTGTTGATGAGGCCGAGGGTACAGAGCCTGCTGCTGCCGTCGAGCCCGAGCCTGCTGCAGAGCCCAAGCCCGAGCCGGCAGAGCCCACGACGGCTGACCTCTACGCCCGTCGTCCCCGCAAGCGCAAGGCCGTCGTCGACCAGCTCGCTCGCGAGCTCGAGGTCGAGGACGATGCCGAGGCTGCTGCCGCCGACGCCCCGAAGGGAGGCGATGAGTAATGCCGATCGGACCTGCGCGCATGCCGCTCTTCGATCACCTGGGAGAGCTCCGTCGCCGCCTGACCATCGTGGTCGTTTCGGTGTTTGCCGCCGCCATCGTGCTGTACTTTGCCACGCCCGTGGTGCTCGATATTCTTGAGGACCCCATCCGCTCCTTTGTGCCGGACGGTAAGTTTTACATCACCACCACGCTCGGCGGCTTTGGCCTGCGCTTCTCGCTTGCCATCAAGATGGCCGTGGTCATGTGCACGCCCATGATCATCTGGCAGATTCTGGCATTTTTCCTGCCGGCACTGCGCCCCAACGAGCGCAAGTGGGTTGTGCCCACGGTGCTCGCCTCGACGGTGCTGTTCTTCCTGGGTGCCATCTTCTGCTACTTCATCATCATCCCGGCGGGCTTTGAGTGGCTCATCGGCGAGACCTCGGCTGTCGCTACGGCGTTGCCCGATCTGGAGAACTACGTCAACATGGAGCTGCTCTTTATGATCGGCTTTGGTGTGGCGTTTGAGCTGCCGCTCATCATCTTCTACCTGTCCGTTTTCCACATCGTGTCCTATGCGGCCTTCCGCAGCGCCTGGCGCTACGTGTACGTAGGCCTGCTCGTGGGTTCGGCTGTGATTACGCCCGACGGCTCGCCCGTTACGCTGGGTCTCATGTATGGCGCCCTGCTCTCGCTCTACGAGATTTCGCTCGCCATCGCTCGCGTGGTCATTACCGCGCGCGAGGGCAAGGAGGGCCTGTTCGTGAGCCGTCTGGACCTGTTCTCGGACGACGAGGACGACGAGGAATAAATCGGTATGCACGAGGTTGGCATTGTCAACGGCATACTCGATACAGTGATTCGCGCGGCGCGTGGGGCGGGGGCCTCGCGCGCCGTTTTGGTAACGCTTCGTATCGGGGATATGACCGAGGTCGTGCGCGAGGCACTCGACTTTGCGTGGGAGACGTTTCGCGATGAGGACCCGCTCACGCGCGGCTGCGAGCTTGCCGTGGAGGAGGTCCATCCACAAAGCGAGTGCCTGGACTGCGGCGAGGTCTTTGAGCACGACCGTTTCCATTGTCGCTGCCCCCAGTGTGGCGGCGCCAACGTGCGCCTGCTGCACGGCCGCGAGCTCGATATCGCAAGTATCGAAATCGAAACCCCCGACGATTAGCCCGCTAGCCATCTAATGATGGGGTATAAAGGGGCCAAAGTAAGGAGCGCTAAGTATGGCCGAGAAAACGATTGATATCGCGTCGCCGATCCTGTCGCGCAACGAGCGCCTGGCAGATCAGCTGCGTCAGCGATTTAATGAGGCAGGCACCTACGTGATCAATGTGCTGTCGAGCCCCGGCTCGGGTAAGACCACCACGATTCTGGGCACCAACGAGCGCCTGCGTGACAAAGCCGGCCTGCGCTGTGCCGTCATCGAGGGCGATATCGCCTCGGATGTCGATGCCATCACCATGAAGGAAGCCGGCATGCCCGCCATCCAGATCAACACGGGCGGCCTGTGCCACCTCGAGGGCAACATGATCATGGAGGCCGTCGACGCCTTCGACCAGGCTGTGGGTCTGGAGAACATCGACGTCATCTTTATCGAAAACGTGGGCAACCTGGTCTGCCCGGTCGACTTTGACCTGGGCGAGAACCTGTCCATCATGATTCTCTCGGTGCCCGAGGGCGACGACAAGCCCATCAAGTACCCGGGCATCTTCCAACACGCCGGCGCGCAGCTGCTCAACAAGGTCGACGTGGCTCCGGCTTTCGATTTTGACATGGATAGGTATACTAAGACACTCGATGACCTCAATCCGCAGGCGCCGCGGTTTGCCGTGAGCGCGCGCAAGGGCGAGGGCATAGATGCCTGGTGCGATTGGCTCATCGGGCAGATTGAGCAAGCAAGGGCGTAAGTCGGCCGCCATACGGGCGGGCGTAGCCGCAGAGATACGAGATAGGAGCCTCTTTTGAAGCTCATCATCGCCGAGAAAAACGACGCCGCGCGTCAGATTGCCGAGCGTCTGTCCACGGGCAAGCCCAAAAAGGACAAGGTGTACAACACCGCCATCTACCGTTTTGAGTGGAAGGGCGAGGAGTGCGTGACGATCGGCCTTGCCGGTCACATCCTTGCGCCCGATTTTTGCGACAGCGTGCTGTTCGATAAAAAGCTGGGCTGGTATTCGGTCACGGAGGACGGTGAGATGCTGCCGGCCGATATGCCCGATGGCTTGGCCCGCCCGCCGTACGACACCAAGCGCAAGCCGTTTCTTGCCGACGGCATCTCCATCAAGGGCTGGAAGCTCGAGAGTCTGCCCTATCTCACCTGGGCACCCGTCATTAAGCTGCCGGCCGAGAAGGAACTCATCCGCTCGCTCAAGAACCTCGCCAAAAAGTCCGACAGTGTCATCATCGCCACGGACTTCGATCGCGAGGGCGAGCTGATCGGTTCGGACGCCCTCAACAAGGTGCGCGAGGTGGCGCCCGACTTGCCGGTCGCCCGCGCCCAGTATTCTTCGTTTACCAAGGCCGAGATCACGCAGGCCTTCGATAACCTTGTCTCGCTCGACCAGAACCTGGCCGACGCCGGCGAGAGCCGTCAGCACATCGACCTCATTTGGGGTGCAGTGCTCACGCGCTACCTGACGCTCGCCAAGTTTGGCGGCTTTGGCAACGTGCGTTCCGCCGGCCGCGTGCAGACGCCGACGCTTGCCCTGGTGGTCGAGCGCGAGCGCGAGCGCATGGCGTTTGTGCCCGAGGACTATTGGCAGATTCGCGGCATGGGCGCCGCGCAAGGCGCTGCCGAGGACGATCGCTTTAAGATCGCGCACAAGACGGCGCGCTTTACCGACAAGGATGCTGCTGAGACGGCGTACGGTCACGTTGACGGCGCTACGACGGCAACCGTCGCCGCGGTGACCAAGCGCTCGCGTAAGCAGCAGCCGCCCACGCCGTTTGCGACGACCTCGCTGCAGGCTGCCGCCGCGGCCGAGGGCATCTCACCTGCGCGTACCATGCGCATCGCCGAGTCCCTCTACATGGCCGGTCTCATCAGCTACCCGCGTGTCGACAACACCGTGTATCCCGCGACGCTCGATCTGGGCGCCGTGGTGAGCGACCTGGCAAAGATCAACCCGGCGCTGGCGCCCGTGTGCAAAAAGGTGCTCGCCGGCCCCATGAAGCCCACGCGCGGCAAGGTCGAGACCACCGACCACCCGCCTATCTACCCCACGGGCGAGGGCGATCCGTCCACGCTCGACGGCGGCCAGCGCAAACTCTATGACCTCATCGCCCGTCGCTTCCTGGCAACGCTCATGGGGCCCGCGACCATCGAGAACACCAAGCTCGAGCTCGATGTGAACGGTGAGCCGTTCGTGGCTTCGGGCGACGTGCTCGTGACCCCGGGCTTCCGCGAGGCATATCCGTACGGTCTCAAGCGCGACGAGCAGATGCCGCCGCTTGAGCAGGGCGACACGGTCGACGTGTTCGACATTAAGCTCGAGGCCAAGCAGACCGAGCCGCCCGCGCGCTACAGCCAGGGCAAGCTCGTGCAGGAGATGGAAAAGCGCGGCCTGGGCACCAAGTCCACGCGCGCGAGTATCATCGAGCGCCTGTATGCCGTGCGCTATCTCAAAAATGATCCCGTTGAGCCGAGCCAGCTGGGCATCGCCATCATCGACGCGCTGTCGCAGTTTGCCCCGCGCATCACGAGCCCCGATATGACCAGCGAGCTCGACGGCGACATGACCCGCGTGGAGCGCGGCGAGGACACCGAAGAGCATGTCGTGACGCACTCGCGTGCGCTGCTGGCCGGCGTGCTCGACGAGCTGCTCAAGCATACGCAGGAGCTCGGCGACGCCATCAGCGACGCCGTTACGGCCGATGCGCGCGTGGGCGCCTGCCCCAAGTGCGGCAAGGACCTGGTTATGAAGACGAGCGCCAAGACCCGCGGCAGCTTTATCGGTTGCATGGGCTGGCCCGACTGCGACGTGACCTATCCGGTGCCGAGCGGCGTCAAGGTGAGCCCGCTCGAGGGCGAGGCCGCCGTGTGCCCCGAGTGTGGCGCGCCGCGCATCAAGTGCCAGCCGTTCCGCCAGAAGGCCTTTGAGATTTGCGTGAACCCCACGTGCCCCACCAACTACGAGCCCGACCTTAAAGTGGGCGAGTGCAAGGTGTGCGCCGAGGCTGGACGCCATGGCGACCTGATTGCGCACAAGAGCGAGAAGAGCGGCAAGCGCTTTATCCGCTGCACCAACTACGATGACTGCGGCGTGAGCTATCCGCTGCCGGCGCGTGGCAAGCTCGAGGCGACGGGCGAGACCTGTCCCGAGTGCGGCGCCCCCATCGTGGTGGTTAACACGGCGCGCGGTCCGTGGCGTATCTGCGTCAACATGGACTGCCCGACCAAGGAGAAGAAGCCCGCCCGCGGCCGCAAGACTACGACCAAGACGAGCGCGGCGAAGAAGACCACGGCAGCCAAGAAGACGACGGCTAAGAAAGCCACTGCCGCCAAGAAGACGACCGCCAAAAAGACGACGACCAAGAAGTCGACTACCAAAAAGACCGCTGCCGACAAGTAGCCGCACGGCCGAAACATCACCTAAAACAAAAACGAGCGAGGACCTCAAAATCCTCGCTCGTTTTTTATCCGGCAGTTAGGGAACGACAAAGCGCTACTTCACCTCGACGGGTGCGGCGCCGGGGTAGCGGTCCTCAAAGTCCAGACGGTATTTGTTGTCGTTGGTGCCCGCTACGTTGTCGCGCGCCAGCGGCGCCACGATCTCGTCCTTGTGGTTGGCGGGACTGGAGTACTCAAGGCTGATCTCCCAGGCATCGCAAATCACGTCGATGCGGTTCTCCAGATCGTCGTAGAGCGTGATGATGTCTTTCCAAGAGCTGTAGTTCTGCGAGTCGATGGGAACGTCCAGGTCCTCAACCTCGTCCTTCAGGTCGTCGATCTGATCCTCGAGCGCCTCGGCGGCATCGCTGGCCGACTGACGCGAGCTGCGGTCATCCTTGAGATAGTACGTGTTAAACGTGGTGGCGCAGTCGCGAACCTGCTGATCAAGATCGGAGAGCCTGCTGTAGTAGGAGCTCAGCTGGTCGTAGACCTTCTGCTCGCTGATGGTGGCGGCATCGTGGGCGTCATCGTCATCATCATCGTCTAGCTTGTTGGGGTCGCCCTTAACGGAGGCGTCATCGTCGTCGTGGTCGATTTTGACCTTTTCGATCGTCGTGCCCTTGGTATCATCGACGCCCTTGTCGAAAGGCTTGATCATAAAGAACACGACCAGCGCGATAATCACGACGACTAGCGCGGCGATGATGCCGATGAGCAGCGCATTATTGTTCTTGGGAGCAGCGGGGGCGCCGGCCTGCGGAGCGGCGGTCGGTATGGGCTGCTGCAGCGCGGAGCCGGCTGGCGTCGCCCATTGCTGCGTCGTGCCGACTTCGGGCTGGGGAGCGGGCATGGGCTGATGGGCGGACTGCACGGTCACGTCCGCCTGCGCATCCTCTTGCGACTGAGAGGCCTGGCCATCATCGGTTACCGGCGTTCCGCAGCTGGTGCAAAAACGCTCGTCGTCTTTCAGAAGCTTGCCGCAATGGGTACAAAACCGGGGCATGATGGTTCCTTCCATTTGATGTGTTGGCTAGATTATAAGGTGGTTCAGGTGCAGCTGGGCCGCGCCGACCCAACTGGTTATGTGAGGGTAGTCGTGCCGCGCAAGCCCTGTCGCATGCGTCACAATGAATGCGACATGCTGGGTGTCCGGTGCGGCCGTTTATCGACGGCTCGGTAGAATGCGATGGTGGGGAGTGAGTCTGTGTACTGCGGCGAGCAAGGTCGGGGTGGCGGCGACAACGTGGGGGCGTTCCGGTTCCCGCTGGAGGATGCGCCCCTCGCTGCGCGCGATTGCTCGCGTCGAGTGTTTTGTGCCGGGATGTTGACCGGAGCGCTTGCCTCGGTGATGAGTCTCGGCGGTTGTGCCGCGCGCCGCAACGAGGCTGGGGGCTCCGCTGTCCCTGCCAAACAAAAAGCGAATCATTCGTCCGCTCAAAAGACGGAAGCTGTTGCCTGGGCTTCTTGGATTGCCGGCCTGCAGCAAGATATCGAAGCCCTTGTTGAGCCGTATGGCGACTCCGTCTCGGTTTACGCCGTGGCGCTTGATCCTCAAACGTTCGCGTCGCTCGATGGTGAAGTCGCTGTGGCGCCGAACGCGCGACGTGTGGCGGCAAGCGTCATCAAGCTTCCCATTCTCGCTTGTGCGCTCGAGACCGTGACGGCGGGAGAGCTGTCCCTCGACGAGCAGATAACGGTAACGCAACAGGATATCGTGGGCGGCAGCGGCAACATTCAGTCGCGCGGCGCGGGTGTGTCGTACAGTATTGACGAGCTGCTGCACGCTATGATCGCCCAGAGCGATAACGTGGCAGCGAACCTTGTTATCGGCAGGCTTGGCATGGATACGGTCAACGAAACGTGTGCCGCATTGGGGCTGACCCAGACCGTGCTCGCTCGTTTGATGATGGATGCCGAGGCCCAGGCACAAGGTCGCGAGAACTATACGAGCGCCCGTGATGCTGCGGCCGTGTTGCAACGGCTGGCGGCGGGGACAATCGCGACGCCTGAGCTGTGCGAGCGAGCACGCGGATATCTGCTGGCGCAGGAAGACGCGCGCGGTATTGTCGAGGGCGTTCCCGGCGGCGTTTTGGTCGCGCACAAAACGGGCAGCCTGCCGAATGCTCAGCACGATGCCGCAATCGTCTACGCCGAGCGCCCTTACATGCTGGCAATCCTCACCCAAGATCTCGAACGCGAACAGGCCTTGGCCTTGGAGCGCGACGTCTCCTCCGCTATCTATGCCCGCGCCCCAATGACTAGGTCCGATTTGGGGTGCGCCGGACGCTGGGGTATCATGGCTTGGTTGCTATAACTTGCATTTTCGCGCCTTGTAGGAAGGGGCTGCGCCCATGGCTTTTGAGCCCGCTCAACATAGCTTTATCACGCTCGAGGGCGTCGACGGCGCCGGCAAGTCCACGCAGGCGCGCCTGCTGGCCCGCGCGCTCGACCTCGCTGGCTATCAGGTCGTAACTCTGCGCGAGCCGGGCGGCACCGCCATCAGCGAAAAGATCCGCGCCCTGCTGCTCGACCCCGCCAATACGGCGATGGGCGACACCTGCGAGCTGCTGCTCTACGAGGCCGCACGCGCCCAGCTGGTGCACGAGGTCATCACGCCCGCCCTCGCTGCCGGCAAGGTGGTCCTGTGCGACCGTTTCTACGATTCCACGACCTGCTATCAGGCGTTTGCCGATGGCCTCGACCGTCAGATGGTACGCGATGCCAACAACCTGGCTGTCGCCGGTACGCATCCGGCGCTCACGCTCGTCTATCACGTCACGCCCGAGCAGGCGGCGCTGCGCATGGCGGCCCGCGGTGCGGCCGATCGCATGGAGGCCAAGGGCATGGCCTTCCAGGAGCGCGTCTACCTGGGATTTTGTGCCATTGCTGCCGAGGAGCCAGACCGCGTAAAGCTCATCGACGCCACCGCGTCGATTGCAGACGTCTTCGCGCAGACGGTCGAGCAGGTTCGCGCGTATGGCCTCGATGTTCCCCAAGATGCCGTCGCCGCCGCGCTTGCCCAGGAGGCTGAGTAACATGGCCCCCGCTCAGGCAAGCCTGCTCGCCAAGCTCGACACCCAAGAGCGCGTGCGCGACTTTTTGACCAACGCCATCGCAAGCGGCCGCGCATCGCACGCCTACCTGTTTTTGGGCGCGCCCGGCGCCGGTAAGCTCGACGCCGCATGGGCGCTCGCCCAGGCATTCCTGTGCGAGCAGGACGGCTGTGGCTCGTGCGACAGCTGCGTGCGCGTCGCGCGCCATACGCATCCCGACGTGCACTATTACACGCCCGAAAGTGCTACGGGCTACCTCATTGCCCAGACCCGCGAGCTGCTCGATGACGTGCCGCTGGCGCCCATCCGTGCCAAGGCCAAGGTTTACATCATCGACCGTGCCGAGCAGCTGCGCGCCAACACCGCCAACGCGCTACTCAAAACGCTCGAGGAACCGCCCGAGGGCGTCATGTTCATCCTGTTGGGCACCTCGGCCGACGTGATGCTGCCCACCATTGTGAGCCGCTGCCAGTGCGTACCGTTTCGGCTGCTGTCGCCCACTGTGGCCGCGCAGGCCGTGAGCCGCGCTACCGGTCAGGATCCCGCGCGCTGCCGCATGGCCGTCGCTGTGGCGGGAAGCCCCACGCGCGGCATCGAGTTCCTTAAGAGCGCCGAGCGCCAGGACGCCCGCCGCCAGATGGTCCGCGCCATCGATTCGCTCATCGCTGCCGACGAGGCCGATGTGCTCAGTCGCGCCAAGTCGCTCATCGTCGCCGTCAAGGCGCCGCTCGCCGAGGTCAAGTCCACGCAGGAAAAGGTGCTCGAGCAAAATGCCGACTACCTTTCGCGTGGAGCATTGAAGCAGCTTGAGGACCGCAACAAGCGCGAACTCAACGCGCGCGAGCGTTCGGGTATCATGGAAGCGCTGGCGAGCGCGCGGACGCTCATGCGCGACGTACTGCTGACGCTTCAGGATGAGGCGGCAGACGTTGTGAACGAGGACGTGCGCGACACGATCGGGCGGCTTGCCGCGGCGACGAATGTTGCGGGTGCCACCCAGGCGCTCGAGGCGGTTGCCACGGCTGAGCGCAACATCGCCAGAAACGTTACTCCCCAGCTGGCCATCGAGGTCATGCTGTTCGATATCAGGAAGGCACTGAAATGCCGTTAGTCGTACCCGTTAAGTTTACCTACGCCTCGCGCGACCTGTGGTTCGACCCACAGGATCTGGATATCCTTGAGGCCGATTATGCCATTTGTTCTACCGAGCGCGGAACCGAGATCGGCCTGGTCACGGCCGACCCCTTCGAGGTGCCGCTCGACGAAATCGGTCAGCCGCTCAAGCCCGTGTTGCGCGTAGCGAGCGACATCGACCTGCAGCTTGCCGACGATCTGGCTATCCAGGGTGACGAGGCCATGGTCGACTTCCGCCGCCTGGTCAAGGAGCTCGACCTCGAGATGAAGCCGGTCGGCGTCGAGTACCTGTTTGGCGGCGAGAAGGCCGTGTTCTACTTTGCTGCCGAGGAACGCGTCGATTTCCGTCAGCTCGTCAAGGACCTGTCCTCGACGCTGCACATTCGCGTCGACATGCGCCAGATCGGCGTGCGCGACGAGACCCGCCTGGTGGGCGGCTATGCCCAGTGCGGCCAGGAGCTCTGCTGCACGCGCTTTGGCGGACAGTTTGAGCCGGTTTCGATCCGCATGGCAAAAGAGCAGGACCTGCCGCTCAACTCGTCCAAGATTAGCGGCGTCTGCGGCCGCCTGATGTGCTGCCTGCGCTACGAGTTCGAGGCGTACAAGGACTTTAAGAGCCGCGCGCCCAAAAAGAAGACACTTATCGATACGCCACTTGGCAAGGCGCGTATTCAGGAATATGACACGCCGCGTGAGCAGCTGGTGTTGCGCCTGGAGAACGGCAAAGTCTTTAAGGTCAACTTGGCCGATATGACGTGCTCGGAGGGCTGCAAAAAGAAGGCCGCCGAGCAGGGCTGCAGCTGCCGCCCCGACTGCGTGACGCGCGACGTGCTCGAGCGCATCGAGTCGCCCGAGATGCGCCTGGCGCTTATGGAGCTCGACCGCGAGAACGGCGTCGACGTGGGCGATGGCCTGTCGAGCGCCGACCGTCTGGCCGGCACGTCGATGCCCAAGCGCCGCCGTCGATAAACATCAAAGAACAAAGGAAGAAAAACAAGACAAAGAGTTTAC